>Ga0181343_1000145_pt1 | contig 34390 bp, 47 predicted proteins | sample Su13VDMLBSD_FD_130110 | JGI IMG/M metagenome (GOLD analysis project Ga0181343, IMG submission 130110) | Freshwater viral communities from Lake Michigan, USA - Su13.VD.MLB.S.D | ecosystem: Environmental > Aquatic > Freshwater > Lake | place: USA: Michigan | collected 2013-07-15
AAACTTGATAAGCTTTAGGGTTGGTGTTCTTCAAATCCTCCAATGCACGGATTACACTTCGTTCTAAGTAGGGATTATCTTTGTAGCTAGAGAAGTACCTACTACAATCTTGCATCTCTCTCAACCAATGCCAAGGGGATACAGTTGGATTGTACGATAGGATTATCTTACCTGTTGTACGGATTTGTAATTGTAGGTATGATTCTGAATCTACTTCTGATGCTTCTTCTATCCATAGTATGTTTGATTTAACACCTCTTAGCTTCTCTGCATTATCCGTACTGATGAATTGTATTTGTGAATCATTAAAGAATGTGTATGTTCTATCTGATATATTAAAATCATTTTCATTCCAAATTCCCATCGTTTGCATCACATCCTTAAAATCCTTCATTACAGTCCTTTTAAGCGATGGTATTGTTTTTCTTACAATAGTTACCAGCTCTTTGTTTTGAAGCGCTTGTACGATAAGCCATTGAAGTGTAGCGTATGTTTTACCACTTCTACTACCACCCACCAAATGACACACCCTAGTTGGGCACTCATCGATATGTTTGTAACTAATTGTTGTATTAACTTCCAGATTCATCTATTATCTTTTGGTTTACATTCACATTAATTGCGTGTATGCGTGTATCAATCTCAGCTCTCATCTCCGTTCTACTTAACTTAGGTAGTGTGTACTCCATAAGCTTCAACGCAAGTTCAATTGCTTTCTCTGGGTCTTTCTTTCTTATCTTCTCCAAATCTTCGGATAGATAGTTGAGCGTATTGTTCGTAGCCCTAGCCAAATTTAATTTCATTTGCTCGGTACTTCTATTGAGTGCACCTACTGGTCTACCTGCTCTATTGATTCTTTTATCGTTCTTTTCAAATGCCATTGTAATCGATTGTATTTAACAATATATACACATATAACAACTCTATCCACCTTTGTATTTATCGTTGAACCTTGGTACTCAGGAATCCTTCCTGAAGGGATTCTCCTTAGTTAATCTGATGTGTTGTTTAATCTTCTTTATGTTTAAGAAAGATGTACTCTTAGAAATCCCTATATCTTTACTTAGCTTATCCAATGTCATATCCGGTGTGAAGAAATACAATTCTGCTAATCGGGCTGAACTCCACATCTTTGTTCTTTGTAGTTCGTTAATTTCGTTTACAATCTCATCATAAGACTTTTGCATTCTGCTATCTAATTCTTCATTGTATTCTTCATCTACCGTATCCCAATTGTTTGATAGAGGTACATTCCTATCCCTTTGCTTTATTTGATTTATCCAGCGTGTTTTCAAAAATGAATATAGGTACATCATATTGTATTCATCATCACCCCACCATATATTAGGATTACCTCTTTCCGCAACATAGGAATAGAGTTCAGCCACCAATTCCTCAGCGGCCTCTCTATCCTTAGTAATGTTATATGCAGATGCCATCAACCAATCATTCTTCTTTCTGAATAGGATGTCCAGCCTTCTATTGTTTTCTCTTTGTATATCTTCTGCTGTCATTATTAGCTTCTTGCTTTGATGAATTGTTTTATATCATCAATGCATCTAGCCCATAGTCCTGCTGATGATTTACAGCTGCAAGGTTGGTTCTCAGCCTTACCTCTTATTCTCGTACAATTTTGCCATAACTTTCTTTGTGCTCCTGCATCTGATGGTAGATATACACCTATTGCATTCATCTCCGCTTGTATGATTTGAAACTCCTCTAATGTAAAGGGTGCGTACTTTGATTCCGGTACGGGCGGTTGTGTTGTTATTGTATCCATTATATTATAATTTTATTTGTCCGAAGTCCTCACATCCAAAGAACTTATCTAATTTATCTCGCCTTCTATCACAACCACAATCATGCGTTTTGAAAAAGGTCCAAGCAATCCAATGAGCCAGTTCTTTACCCCAGCCAAAGGTTACTACATTTATTAGGCTTTCTAACCAACTACCAAAAGGGAATATACATTTCATAATTAATCGTTTACTTTTCCCATTACTGATTTATCTCCAGCATAACCGATAGGTTTACGTTTGTATTTCGTAGAACCTCTGGATAGGATTGTGTTAAGAGATTTCTGATTAAAACCATTCTTCTTAGCACATTCTATAATAGAACCATAATACGTTCCATCATAATAAATAGGACGGAGTAACTTTTCTCTACCTAACACATGGTATGCATGCTTTACATTTTCAGAACGTGTCATCCATTCTAAGTTCTCAATTCGGTTATCAGTTTTGATACCATTCTTATGATTGCACTCATAAACTTTATCAGCAAAATCTTTAGGTTTATCTGCCCAATTGTTTAGAACTAACTGATGAATACGGAAGTACTTTCTTTCCTTCTTACCATTATCATCTTCTCTAAACATTGAAATCTCAGGGTATCCTCTTGGATTTAATCTGGATTTGATTGGATATAATCCACCATTAATGAATGCTCTATTGGTTCTTTTACAACTATAAAGGATACCACCTTTACTGATGTAGTATTCAGGCCAACCTTCCACTTGTCTGATTGGGTCTTTTAAGTTGAATGTGATTTGATTGCTTTTCATATTGTTATTTTTTAAGGAATTCATTCATTACTTTTTCAAATTCTATCTCCAATGCTTTCTTACTAATGTTCTGATAGTATGCTCTACGAGCTTCATAGGTCATCTCTGAAACATCTATTACTTCAAAGTCCATTGGTGGGATTAGTTTGAATTCTAATTCTTCCATCTCTTTTACGATTTGTGCTTTTAATTCTTCTTGTGTTTTCATTTTATGTTGTTTTGATTTTGTATATTGTTTCTAATTTATTCTTCCAATTATTCTTTTGTGATTCATCCCATTGTAATAATTCTGATACTCCTTCTATTCCACCTAACTCTCTCCAATCTTCTACTGCTCTATGGTATTTCAAATCATCTGAATCAGCATCCATTAATACATCCAGTAATCTCTCTGCTATATTCTTTGTATTACCTTTAGCTCTTTCACTGTATTCATATTGTTCCTGTTCTTTCTCTTGTTCTTTAACTTGTTCTTGTTCTTGTTCTTGTTCTTGTTCCTTGGGGGTATCGATAGGGTATCCATAGGGTATAGATAGGGTATTGATAGAGGATGGATAGGGTATCAATAGGGTATTGGTAGAGGATTGATAGAGGTTGTTCTCTATTAGTTTATTAACTACAGAGACTACAGCTTTATTCTTACTCTCTAAGAAATCAGGTCCGTACTGAAATACACAAAATTTATTGATTATCCATTTTTCATCAGAGATTGGAGTAACTCTAAGTTTGAATGCATTTAATATATCAGTATCAGATACATTAGTATTGCACATAATATTAAGTAACTTAACATTTCTTTTATAGATACCAGCATTATCACAGGTATCTAATAGGTACTGCCAAATGATTTTGTAATCATTAGGTAACTCTGTGTACCATTCATCTTTCCACTTATCAGTGTCAGTAAATCTTTTTGCCATAATTCTTTTTAAGTTTTGTATATATAAATAGTAACCTACTCTACTAAACGATAAAAAAATCAGAACTTTTTTTACTAATGTGATGAGCGGTAATATAACTTGATAAGCGGTAAGTGCAAATATGATATTTTTTGCTAAACTGTAAGTTATTGATAATCAACACGTTAGCTAAAATGTGGATAACTTGTGGATAATTCCTTCAAAAGCATTAGGAATTCTCAAATATTTTTCGTAATTTCCTGTTATAAATGAGAAAAATGATAAAAAATAGGGTATTTCCACATAACGTATTGATAATCAACGGGTTAAGCATAACTCATTGTAAATCAATCAGTTATAAAATAAGTGATAAATATATCAACAAATATTTGGAAATGTGGAATATTCTTCGTACCTTTGTCTTATAATCGTTGGGGGTGTTCCCCAATTTAACTAAAACCTTATGGTGTATGGGTCAACCAAACAAATAAAAAATGGCTAATTCAGTACAAAATTCAGTAAAAGTAAGTTTCAACGAAACAACTTACAAGTTCTTATTAGAGAAAGTAAAAGAAACGAATGTAGATACAACTCGTAGTATTTACATCATTCTTGTTAATGGTGTGGAAAGTGATAGAAGATTAATCTATACTACTGTAGAAGGTAAACCAATGGCATGTTATGAGGTGTTAGTACCAACCGATTCTAATCCTAATGTATATACTACTCCTTATAAGCAGTATTATGAAGTAGGTTTCTCTATGGGTATTACATTTGATATTATTAAATTCTTAAACAAATAAAAAATAAAAAAATGGCAAATTCAAAACAAAAATTCACAATGAATGGTGTAGAGTTGGAAACTTACGATTACAACCATTCAATTGATGGTAAAAAGTATTATGAGTTCTATACTTCTAATACTAAAACAAAAATGTTCATCAACGAATCCCTAAAAACAGGTAAGATAATGAAAATATCTGTATGGATAGATGGATATAATATTCAGTTATCACCAAAATATGATTATGGTATGGCGGTACATATCTTCACCGATTTAATAAACAAATTTTCAAACAATCAAAAATAAAACTATGAACACACAAAAACCTTATTGGGCAAACGAAGTTTATTTAGGTGAACTTCAATCAACACTTAGAACAATGGAAAACGGAAGTTGGAACAGGCTCCGTAGAAACTATGGTAAAGGAGTAGGTAGTTACGAAAGTTACAATGAATACCTATCAGAAATTGAGGATATTAAACGTATGATTTCTAAAGTAGAATTAGAAGTTAGAGCATTCGCTCAGCAGGATGAGAACAATAAAAAGTTCAATGAACAATTTTCAAACAATCAAAACAAATAAGTTATGAGTATCTTAAACGGAAAACAAGTAGCTAGAATAGGTAAGTACATTAAAATGTTTAAGGGTGATAGAGAATCCCTTCAACATGCATGGTATAATACTTTTGATGATGGTGATGATTATGAAGATTTGAGTGATAGTGATGTAGAAAAATGTATTACTGATTTGAAAAACATAGTTATGAATGATTCATATAATAAAAGGGATAAAAAGCTCCTTAAAGAATGTGAAATGATTTACACACAATGGTTGATAATAAATAAAACAAAATAAAAACAAATAAGTTATGAACAACAAAGTAAACGCATTACAAAATTGGTTACAAAAGCAAATCAAAGAAACCAAAGCTGAAATTAAGGACTGTGAAAACTACAGTCATCCAGCTAATGAAGAATTAGTATGGGAATTAAAGTATAGATTATCGTACTTAGAATCTGAATTAGATAACCTTATGTACCCAATTGATTAAGTTATGGAAGAAAGATTATTATCAGTTGAGAGGCGCTTGATGGCGCTTCTCAATTCTCTACCTAAAGAAATGCAGGATAGAGTAGAAGAAGAAAAGTTTATAATGAGGAAAGAAACTGGTACAAAGTACAAAGTACAATTCCTTATTGAAACTGATAAAGGTACTAAACCTATTACTATTGATAACATATATGCATGGTCAGATGCAGATGCTATGTATGTTGGTAGTGTGGTTTATGTAAAGCCAGAGATGGATAGATTACAAAAGGAAGGTAAGATTAGATTTTATAAAATTATAAATAAAAAAGTAATATAATGAGAGAGATTCAATTAAAAACAGCAACTAAAAGAAGTGAAAGTATTGCTCACTTAAAATCACCATTACCTACAATGAATATAGCATTGTACGATGATAATGGATTCCCACATGCATTTAAGGATATTATCTTTATTAGAGAGGATAAAAGTAGAGAGGTTATTAAAATGAAATTGATTGATGGGATAGATGAGGAGTATTCTATTAACGAATGTTTATGGAGTGGAGTATCTTCTACTGGTTGGTTAATATATGCATATAGAGATGATAAGATGAATGATATAGAATATACTAAGTGTTTTGATAGTACTGATGTGGTTACTAAACTATCTCAATATAAAAAGAAATTTACAGGTCTTTAAGCTGCCACTTTTTATTCCTGTAATTAAGTAGGGGAGTTCTTCATAGTCTCCCCTTTCTTATGCGCAAAAAAAAGAGCCTGCTAAATGAAAACAGGCTCTAAGGTGGGCTTAACTTAAAATAAGAAATATATAATGGCAATTAGATATAGGGTGCCCACCTATTATAAATATATATTATTCTTTAATAGGAACACAATTAGGAACTTCTCTACCATCTAGTATCTTAGTACCAATTGCTTCGTATCCATCCCAACAAGCACCTTCTAATCCATCCTCAGCCATAGCTGTAAGATTGATACCTTCGTACTTAGCATCAAAGTTTAATTTAGATTGTACTCTACTTTGTGCACTACTTAGTTTTTGTTTAGATAGTTCTGTTCTATCGTATGTAGAAATACAAATAGCTGCTGCTTGTGCTGATTCGTATCCTGCTTTAATTTCTGCTGGTATGCAATATTCTAAATACTGCTCTTTTGTTTCTCCTGCTTTTGGTTTATCTACTGGCATATTATTTGGTTTTATCAGGTATTTTTCGTACCTTTGTCTTATAACAAACGAAAATGAATTTGTTATAATAATAAACAATGTTATAATGCCACGCAAAAAGAATCCTGATAATAATTACTTCAATCAATCCGTAGAAGATGCAGTATGTATCTACCTTAATTCTGATAACCAAAGAGAAAAGGAAAATGCTTTCAAACTAATATACCCTGCTCTTTGTAAAATATCGGAGGTGTGGTTTAATAAGTTAAAGGTATCTTATATTGATACAGATGCAATTGATATGCAGATGGATTGTGTTGCTCACATTGTAGAGAAGATGCACATGTTTAATTGTGGCACTGGTACTAAAGCATTCTCTTACTTTACTGTTATGGCTAAGTTCTATTATATGATACACAACAATAGAAACTATACTCACTTAAAAAGATATATTCCTATCAGTTATATGTCTGTCGAATTTGATAAACCTAATACGGATGCAAGGGATGAAAAGGCTAATGAATCCAGATTACTATTGGAGGCCTTCACTATGTATTTAGAATTGAATTTAGAACAAATACTACCAAACAAAAAATATAGACCTGTTGGAGTTTACTTAGTTGATTTACTAAATAACTTTGAAAAGGTTGAAGATATAAATCGTAGAAAGATTGTAAACCAAATGGCGGCTGTAGATGGAATGCCATCCCGTCATCACATCACAAAGATAATGAATAACCTAACTGCTCAATTTAATTTATTCAGAAAGCAATGGATGGATGGTAATACATCACTTAACTTTATTGAGAAAACTTCTTTAACTAAGGAGGAAAAAATGATTGTGAAGGAAAACTTCAAATCAACTTCTGTTAAGTTTGGTATTACCCGTTTAGCTAAGAAATTTGGTGTTAGTGAACCTGTACTTAGAGAGTACATTAGTACTATTATCTAACTCTATATCTCTTACCTTCCCAACGGCATTCGGTAACAAAACCTAAGTTAATTGTTCTCCAATCTCCATTGTTATCTTCGGATTGTACAACCATATAATCTAAGGCCTCATAATCATAGATAGCACCTCTAGCTATACCATTTAAGAACGGTCCCCAATTTACTGAACGAGTTGTTTGACCACCATCTACTTTGTTCCATTTAACCCATATAGGATTTGATGGAGTACTATCCATAAGGAATGAATAGAATTGTGTGAATGTAATTTCAGGTATAGCGAATTGTAATATCTTATTATGTACTTTGTTATTATTCATCTCTTAATCTTTTATAGGTCCGCCTACTACCCAAGCAGAACAAGTTCTACTTGCTGCACACTTAAAATCAAATGCTTCACAATAACCTAATTCACCAGCTTCAATTACTAATTCTGGGTCATCTTCATATCCAATACCTTCTGCTATACAATTAAGTGTTTCTTTTCTTAAATCAAAGAATGCACAATTACCACATAATGCTGATTTAGCTTCTTCTATTGAGCCTCCGAATTGGTCTGCTTTTGCTTTCCAATAATCTTCGTTTGGTTCATTTGGATTCAAAGGACCGTAGTTAGCTTGTTTAATTGCTATACTTCTATTGTATAAATTTAATGCTATGTTTTGAGTTGCTGGAGGACAATCTGCGAAATCTTGCAATATAGGAGGAACATCACCTAATAGTTCTGGTGCTACACTCCCACTAGCTGCTTGACCAGGATAGCTTGAGTTTGGAATTGATGGTTGAGCTTCATTCTCTTGTAGTAAACCCAACTCTCTTAGTTTGTTTCTACTCCATCCTAATGCTGCTTTACCACCCCATGCATCATACATTAACTTACCACATCCATCACCATAAGATTTTGAATTTTGTAAATCAACTTCATGTCTACTCAAATAGCTATACATGCGTTTGATTGTATCTACTGAAATAGGTTCACCTTTAGCTAGCTGATTAACTCTTTGCTTACCAACCGGCGTACCACAACCACCCCAACCATTCTTATCTACATACTCTAATACTCTCTTAGCATTTCCTTTTACACCATCTCCATAATCAGAGAATGATTCTAAGTCAATTCTTTTTTTTTCTTTGTATCTTTTATCCTTAGAGATTACGGCTCTGATTTTAGATAGTACTACTACTGCCTCATCTTCACTTAAATCACTAATATCTTTTTCCATTAATTCTGCAATAGCTGCTGCCTTAACTAACTGATGTCCGAATAAACCTTCAATAGATATTGCTTTTACTTTACCAGTCTTAACGTAATCTTGCCAAAGTTTTTCATCGTTTACTTTCATAGTAACGAACCAAGTTCCAGCAGGGAATATTCTACTAAAGTAGTTAGCTGATTTATCTTTTGTAGATGATTTACTCACCCAACTTTCTACCACAGTCACATCACCATCTATATTCTCACCATGCTCAACAGTTGCTTTATTCTGATAACCCTTCATAAGATATTGTTGTGCTAACTTCTCAATAGTTTCAGCAGTTACAAATACTTCGTACTCATGTCCAGTTCTTTCATCTACTCTATAAATTCTTTTATCAGGTATAAGAACAGGTGCTACAATAGTTCTCTTATCATTATCAACAGTAGCAAATTTAACTTGCTCTTTATGTTCTGTAAAGTAAACCCAATCAGCTTCAATAGCAGGATTTTCCACAAGACTCAGCGCATATACTTCGTCTGTATTTTCATCCTCTATAATAAGTTCGTATAATTCCATGTCCTTTAACAATTTTACTTTGATTTATCGTTATATATTTATATATATTTATATATTATCCACCGAATGTTGCTGCGTTAGAAGTTCTTCTATCTAATGCCTGTTGTGATGATACATCTCCACTAACTACATAAGCCTTTACAGGTTTTCCACTTGCAGCTGATATTGTATCTGCTATTTGTGCACCTGGCGTTGCTGCGGCTGTACCTTGTATTTGTGGTGCAGTTGCCGATGCTACCGTAGGTGCTGATACCGAAGCGCCTGATGAACGAGGTAAAGATGCTCCACCTCCTCCAGCTGCACCACTATCAGATGAATTGATTTGTGATATTGATTTAGCTGCTCCTGCAATTGTAGATGCTATACCTAATGCTGCTGATATTGTGTTTATAGTAACGAATGGTTGTCCAAATGTTACTGGGAATGCGGCTACTGCTTTAGCGTTTGCTACTGCTGTATTTGCAATAATCCTACCAATAGATGCAGCTTGTTCAATGATAATACCTGCGATTGCTATCTTCTTATTCTTACCAGCTATTTGTTGTAATAGAGAACCAAACTGTCCAGCTAAATCTATGTAAGCATTTTGTATTTCAGCTTTAGCATCCAATTCAGCCATATCGATATTCTTTCTTTCAGCTGCTGCTGCTTTCTGAATAGCTGTTCTTTGGTTTTCAGTTAATTCTTTATCTGATAATAGAACTCTTTCCTTTTCATCTATAAGTTCTTTTCTTCTTTGGAATGATAGATTTTCAAATTGTAATTGAGTATCTAATCCTAAAATATCATCTTCTCTCTTTTTATCTACTTTAGCTTTATCTTCTTCTGCTTTCTTCTTAGCATCTTCATCATCCTTCTTCTTCTTTTCTTCTATCTTCTTAGCTTCCTCATCATCGTACTTCTTATTGATTGCAGCTATTTCTAATCTACCTTGCTCTAATACTGATGATTTATCTTTGATACCAGCTTTTTCTAATGCTAATAATCTTTCGTTTTGTGCTTGTCCAGCTTTGTATATCTCCTGGTCTCTTTGTTCTAATGTAGCAATGTATGCTTCAGTTAGTACTTTATTAGCCGCTTCTAAGTTCTTAGCTTCTTCTTCTAATCTTTTCTTTTCAGCAGCTGCTGCTTCTTCTTGCTTATTCTTTTTATCAGCTGCTGCTTTAGCATTAGCATCTGCTCTCTTTTTGTTTTGTTCTTCGGTTTTCTTAGTTAGTTCTTCTTGTCTCTTTTTCTCATCTTCATTAGCTTTTTGTTGAACCTCATCTACTGCAAGAGTTGATTCTTTAATCTTAGCTTCTGAAATACCTAAGAACTTAGCAAACTTTTGGAAACCTTGAGCAACCTTTTCTAATATAAATGCAAATCCATTGAATAACGGAACTGCTACTTTTTCTACAGTTGCAAGAATAGGTCCTAATATAGCTGAAAATGCTTGTGATAATCTATTAAGAGTTTGTTGTCCTTCAGCAGTTGAACTAAGTGCTTTCTTCATTAGTAACAACGCACCACCAATAGCGGCAATAACCGCAATGATAGGATTTGCTATAAGAACTTTGAATGCTCCATCAACTGATTTGATTGCGTTACCAGCTGCTCCAGCAGGTCCAGGTAACGATGCCAATTGGTCATCAAATTGTTTAGCTTGGAATTGAACTTTTTCTAATCCTTCTTCTAACTCATCTAATTCACCACGTAGTTTGTTAAACTTTACTTTATCTCCTGCAGCCGCAGCAGCTTGTAATTCCTTTTGTGTTTGACGTATTTGTAATTGAAGTTTGACAAAGGAGCCTGCGGTTTCTTCGGCCTTATCACCTAAGTCTCCTACTTCCTCCGCACCCTTTACTTGGGTATCAATTACGGCTGTGTACGTTGTAGTATTATCTGCCATTAGCGTTTACTTTTCCAAATTCTTTTTAATAACGATTTAGCTTCCTTTATGGTTTGTGGATATTTGTATTTACCTTTGGCAATATCAATATCTTCTGATATTCCATAAAAGTCCTCTAAATTCAACAAATCAATTACAGTCTTTATCATACCCATTTAACATTTAAGTTGTGTTTTGTGATTAAGGGTTTAATTGGAACAAAATCATACACTTATCATTATAGTGTGGGTATCCTTCCTGACAATCCTCATTAATCAAATATATTGGATTTAATTGAAATGGTTCTATCATTAGGTTTATGCACTTCCATCCACCATCTAATATATCAGGGTTACTATTCCATTTAGTAAAGGATGTAGCCAGGAGGTATTTTGAGCCGCTTTCCTGACAGTTTCTTATAGCTCTTAACACATTATCATTACTAAGGTGTCCTAAGCAATCTCTGGTGAATATAAGGTCTACTTTAGGTAGTGCATCTTTAGTAATATCCAACACTCTAAAGTCCACATCTCTATACTGCCATTTATTCTTTTGTATCAATGGTTCTACTATATCTGCTCCTATATAAGAAGCTCCACATAAATCCACATTTTTCATCCAATTCCAGTCTCCGCATGGAATATCTAAAATAGATTGGATACCAAACTTTTGTATTAGGTATGGTAATTCCCTACGGATTACTTTTGTATTTTGCATTTCAGAACCCCCACCACTTACACTTTCATGTGATGCCCATAGGTTCTTATCAAAAATCTCTGTAAATGTTTCTACTAAATTCATAGAATTGTTTTTTTAGCTGTTTCTTTTACTTGCTCCCAATAGTATTTGCTTGCTCTATTTTCATCCATTACTAATTCTTCACCATAAGGTAATTTATTGATATAAGATGCTTTATGGAACATACCACTATTTGCATCCATTACTCCTGCATTATGTAATATCCAATATTTTTCTATTGATTTTTGGTTATCAGTACTCCATCCAAATGCCATTCTTTCATCAACTTGCGTAGCATGTCCGAATAACCATGCGTTCCATAATAAAGCCCACATACCTGCTGTCCACTTTTGTATTGGATAATCCCAATCAGCTTTCTTAATATGTAAATGCTCTACTGAACAAAAATAAGAATACATTTTAATTGCATCCTTTTCTACTTTATCCCAAAACTCAAATCCTTCTCCCTTAATCAAATACTGAGCGCCTCCTGAATGATTATTCATTAGCTTAGGTATTTGTTTATCTATACCAATTAAGTTACACATATCCTCATATATGTGGTTTCCTTTTTGTTGTATGTAATCGTAGTTGATGTAAGAGTTTGTATCACTCATATACCAAGTGTTATCCTTTCTATGCCAATCTAATTCAGGCGGCCGAGTAAATACTATATCACTATCATGCAAAAATAACCATTCATCTTTCAAAGCAGGGTATGCTTTAAGATGTTGTTTCATTAGGTTAAAATAAATTGATGGGATATAAGAGTAATCTGCTCTAGTATCCTCATAGAAAAAGAAACGGACTGTATTGTAATGAGCTTGAAGTTTCCTCCAATCATCAGGTATATGTCCATTATTTATTGCACCCAATATATCAATTTGATTTGGGTTTACTCCATGCTTTATGAAGTTATTAATTAGTACTTCAACTTGCCATTTGTAATAATCATTGGCTGGTTGCGCACATATAAATCGTGTTTGTTGCATAACATTTTATTTTATAAACAGCCTCCATCACATGCTGCAAAACAATCTAAGTTTAATGTGTCTCCAATATCACCACTTACAACAGTATAAACTGATGTAAAGATACTTGCCGTACCGCTTGGATTACAATCTGCATCAGTTATAATACCTGTACAATATGCATTTGAATAGTTGTTAGGTGAACCACAATCATCAGCAGTTACTTGAACATTAATTGTATCACCAACGTAAACAGTATATGTTCCTGATGATGTAATACTTCTACTTTCAACAATTGAACCATTTACATATAAATCCATTTGTCCTCTAGCTCCACCTGTTTCACTAAAACTCCATGCTAATGTAGCACTACCGCCTGTTGTTGTAGTTGTTGAACTTGTAGTTGTTGTAGTTGTTGTAGTTGTGGTTGTAGGTGTACAATCACCACCTGTTGTAAATGCTTGTCCAGTAGCCGTACCAGTTCTAGCACATACAGGTCCATAAGTTGTATCAGCTGGTACAAATTGTGATTGAGTAATACCACTCTCACAATCAACCCAAAACGCTGTTAAACTTGCACCTGATATATTACCATCAAATGTATATTGAGTACAATCTAATGGAGGCTCAGTTGTTGTTGTAGTACTTGTTGTTGTACTGGTTGTAGTAGATGTTGTAGTTGTAGATGTTGTTGTAGTTGTAGGTTCTATTGGTTGAGCATCTTGCGCAAATGGAAGTGCTTCAGGTAGTATCGGACCTAATAATTGAATTTTACAATTACCATTTTTTAAGTTGTAGTCATTGATTGCACGTAAGTGATAATAGTTTCCTCTAAAACTAACTATGTCATTTAACTCCATCTTAAAGTAATCAGCCAATGGTATAATAGCAGATGCGTTAATTAAACGAGTTCTAGGATTATACAATAAGTTTACATAATCACTCCAATATTCTGAAAATAATGATTGTTCTGGTATTGTACCATACGAAGGTTGTTCATTAAAAAATAATAATGAATTGGAACCTGATGTTGGAAATTGAGAACCAGATACTACACTATAATTGTCAAAGTATGGAAATTGAGGTGTTTCATGCGCCAATCCAGTACTATCTACCAAATAATATGGCTGACAATCAACCTGTCCATTATAATAAAGTAAACGAGGTTGTACTCTGGAAGGATTGTAATTCTGGTCAGAGATGTAAGTTGGTACGAATATTGGTATAATTTGTGACATAGTATTTTAACAATTTGTTGAAAAGTAATTATCTCCGCTGCTTCCTATGTTCGCAACATAAAATACACCAGGATTTGATAGACTATAAAATTTCCAATAGTTGTTATTACCATTAAAAGGAATTGTTAATGCTGCATTAGTATAAAAAGTAGTTATAGTATATGGAGATTGTTCAGCTGTATAAACTGGTATAGGATAATAGTATGTATTAATACATGCATCAGTACTACTACCATATCCTTGAGGTCCCATTGACCATTGATAGGATGTTACAGGTGGATTAAATCCTTGAACCGAACCAGATATACCTGTACCTAATATTTGTAATAATGGTGTTTGTGATACTGCTGTTTTAACTTCAAACTTTCCTTGTGAGAAGAAGTTTTCTAAATCAGTATAATACGCTTTACCATATTCTCTATTGGCAGCTTTACTAAATTGTTGTGAAATATAATCTTGGTCTAATCTATCACCAAAGTTTAATTCATTTACAGCTAAGTTGTTTGCTGGAATTACTTCTAATCTTTCATCAAGATTAATGTATTTGTTAAAGTTTTTTATTTCTCCATCTTTGTACCAATTGTTAAATGGTTCAACAATAAATTCATTCACTTGTGTTTTAGATGGATATATTACTAAGTTAAATTTCTTTTGTATAGATGTTATAAAATCAATCTGCTTAATACCCGATGTACCAAATGGCATGTTAAGAGGAATATTCATAATCCTATCATCAGCTGCTTGATTTACTTTTCTTATTTGTAAAAAAGATTTTGTTGTACTAAGTGGGTCCATCGTTACAGTTGGTAATACACCTGTAGCTACATTCGGTCTTTGTTTAATTTGAAAATAATAATTTCCTGGCGGTAATTGGTCAGTTGTAAATTCACTTTCTAATTGATATGTTGTATTAATCCCACCAGTTCTACTTTGTTGTAATTCATCAAAGAATTGTATATACGATTGTATAGCTCTTAATGAGTATTGTGTACCACTACCAGTTTCTATTAAACGAAGTTGCCAAGTTCCATTTGCTGAAAAAGTACCAGGCATATTATTTAATGAGCAACTAACATTGATATTCAAATTTAATATTCCTCTAAGTGAAGTAGATTTTTCTACTTTGTATGCACCATTATTATAAAAGTTTTGTGGGTCTTCCAATTTGTTATACCAAGGAAGGGTAACAAATGTATTAGCAGGTAATACAACATCTGTCATACCAGCACCAGCAATAGCACCTATCCTTATAACTCCGTATGTTTCTAAATCAACATTTTCATAAATAGGATATTTAAGAGCTCTATTACATACTAAATAAATGTTATCAAAACCACCATTATCTATAAATGAAGATGAGTATGTGTACCCAGCTTCGTTAAAGATTGCATCCCAAACTATTTTAGATTTAATTGCAGGTTTGAAATCTTGCGTACTTAAAGCACCATCTATATCATCTACACCAAACTGACTAAGACTACCTTCCGTAAATTGCATTCTTTGTCCATATTCTGCTAATGGGTAAACAATATCACCATTAAATAAATTTCCACTCCAACTTGATGATATATTACTATATGAAGATGTGTGATTGTATGCAGATAAAGAACTTAAATCAGTTAGATAACTTCTATTAACCTGTCTAGCAAAAGAAGATACTGCACCAAATAAAGTTACTTCATAAGAATCAATAAATTTATTTGCTATTACATTTACTTTGTTTAATTGTAAATAACCTTGTGCCAAATACAATCCATCAAAATCTAAATAAGCTGGAACTTTTATGTTGGTAGCAAATGTATCAGGACTAAATACACTAATATCATACACATGCTCAAAGAAAGCATTGTTCTTTTTGGTACCGGGCAACGTAATCTGCCTAGTAAAATCGGCAGGTACAATACCCAAATCAAATAAACCTGTAACATTATCAGATAACAAAATGTCTTCATCAGCAAATAGGTCTAAAATTATGTCATTTGCAACTAGTTTGAATATAAAACCTTGCGTAGTAGTTATAGCCATTATATAATTAATTTATAAGATTGTCCCCAATCAAAATCAAATTGGTATTGAACTAATTTATCATTTACACCAGTCTTAAACACAACACTATCAGTTCTAATTGTAATAGGTCTTACTGTTTCAGTTGATGCAGTAGATTCATACACCCAATATATTTCATCTGATACTAACAATTGTTTTAATATATCATTATAAGAATCATCTAAATAATCTGTATTTACACTAAGAGTTTGTTTACTATCCGATAGATAATTTAAGTTAGAGCTATCATAATTGTTATAACTCAAAGATGTACCTTGCCATGTTCCTAATTGTGGCTGATATGTTCTCTTAGTAGATTGAAATCCTTGTCTATTTACTAATAAGAAATTATAGTAATCAAATTGTCCATATCTATTTTTCCATTTAATTCTAATGTTTGGATACTTTTGTAAACAAGCCTTTGTAAAATTAATCGAAGAACCTAATGGAGTAGAACCATTGTAAGCTTGTACACTAAATGTGTCCGTTAATGCGTTTAATGGAAAATCACTACATCCAGAAGATATAGGAAAATATTGTGTTTGTTGTGAGGATGAAAGTGAGCTACTTACGTTAATTGAACCATTACCTAATGAACCTGAATAAACCATTCGGGTTGGTTGAGATGTTCCTGCAGCTCCAGTATAAGTTGTCATCCATCCACTTGTAGTATCTAAAAAAGATTGAGATACAGGACCATCACTCATTATAGGCCAATGTACTGATTTAGATACAATTTGTTGATTGATTGGTTCTTGGAATATTGCGTACCCATCTAATGCTTTATATGTACCACTCGAAACTATTGATGATGATACAATTACATTATTAGAGGATAGATAGTTCCAATAGAAATCACATTTATAATATTTTATATTTGATGTGTTAGAAAAAGCTAAATCAGTAAGTGTAGAGTTTAGTATTCTACTAACATCAAACATACCTACCAAGCTTTCATTTGGATATTTGGTAAGAACATAATTTGGTGCAGAACCAGAGTTACTTGGACCACCATCCCAATAATAAAGGTTAGCATAGTATTGGAAAGATGCACTTAATACCGCTTGGGTATTTTCAGCAACAGTGAATATCATTGGAGATTGTGCCAATGATGCGGTTGCTGGATATTGAGTTATGTTTAGTGACATTCTAAAATCTTTATCATTTAACCAACGAAAACGAATTTGTATCGGAGGGTATTATCTTCTAGCTCTTTCCTTACTTAAACTACGAAAAGCTCTATCTAAACCTATTTTTATTACAGGTAGGAAATCTTTTTCTACATACCCATTAACATAAGCATCTATTGTTTTCTTTAATAAAGGGTCTTGTGATGCCTGTTTAGCAAATGGTCTGGGTCTACCAGCACCTACGCCTGTACCATTACCCCATTCAACCCACTTACCATACTCTGCGCCCGGAGGTGCAAATTGTAAAGATACATTAAATGATTTTTGTGGTATCTTAAATTTAGTAGCACTTTTAGTACTTTTTGAAGTAATCATTCGGCTAGGTTGGTTGTATGAACCAATCCTATTATATAGATTACCTGTTTTATAAGCAGGTTTCCAATTCCCACTCACCATATAGAGTTGAGCTAGAGATGTGAATGTTTTAGCTACTTGTTCTAATTCTTTCATTACTCAGTTAATAAATTGTAAATACATCTAGGTCTATCGTTATGAGTAGTAAGGTCAAAGGTAGCTACCCAGCCACCCAATCCGTTGTCAAATTTATCCTTAAATGCTTCACAGCTTATCGTACCATCAATATCAAAATTGGTGGTGGCATATTGAGTATATGATACCAAATCATTGATTATAGATAGGGTATTAGCATGTATATCAACCGTGTCATCCGTACCATAGTAAGGTATCGTTTGTTTGTTATACACTCCAACTGATTCGTTGTTTTTTAATTTAATCTTATCAGCTACAGTAAGTTGACAAGTATATACAGTTTGAGAGCCATCAAATACTGCATTAGTAATAAGGATATTACCTAATGGATATTGAGGAAATTCTTTATCATCTATTTCAAAAATATCACCTTGCGTTGCACTCTGAATAGCTGGATGATTACTCATTATTGTTTTGAAATAATCCAACACATTATAGTACAACGAATAGTTAGTACCAGTATTATTTATTACATTTAATCCGCTCATATTATTATAATTGGATACCGCCGAAATATTGGTTAGTAAAATCAGGGAATACCTGCGTTAAGTTACCAACACTTTGAAGGTATTGTGGTATTTGGTTAGAGTATGCTACTAAATAGTTTTGCATTCTTGTTGCGTAAAAATCAGCAGAGTTCATACACTTTTGTAATAGGTAATCTATTTCATTCTTACCAGGAGATACTGATTGTTCTGATTGATGTTTAACAGCTCCTTCAGATTTGAATTGTACTGAAGAAAATGGTACATACTCCACACAACTATACCATATTAGGGTTGGTTTAATGTGGTCATTGATTAGGTCTTGGTAAAATACTGATAATGTATTCACAGTCCCAGCCTCAATATGTCCTTGCAAATAATAAAACAATACCGTACCCAATAGGTTTAGCATGTATTTATCCTGCGCTGTTCTCACAAATGGTAACAGTCTATCTGCATCAATTGCACCCTGTAAAGGGGAATTCTTAATAATATCGTTTCTGCTTACAAATAGTGCGTAGCTCATTTCTTATAATTTATATGTTTCAAAGTTCTTAGAGAAGTTAGGATTACTTTTTTGAAAATCCATTAGGGTTTCTTCTTCTATGTTAGTATCAACCGCTCCTTCATCTTCAATAGTTGAAGGATTTTCCATTTGCTTATCAGTTTCATCTGCAACTTCATCCATTGTTTTACCTGTATCTTCTGCTTGCTCTGCTAAGATAGCTAATGGAGTTAGTTGTTCAAAGTACAATTCAGTATCATCGTATCCACCTTCAGATAACGCAGTAGTTAAGAAATTAATTACTAAGTTTTGGAATGGATTAATTGTCATTGTTTGTAAGATAGAGAATGCTGTTTTCATTTCCTCTGATTGAGATGAGAAACCATTAGCTTGTGTACGAATACCAAATAGTAATGGAGATGTTACTCTATGCCCTACAAGGATTCTATCCTGTGCGTATTCAGCAACATATTTGTACTTGTCATGCAAATTATCTATGTTGATTGTATCAATAGTAGGTCTTCTTTCCGCATCATCGTTGAATGAAATCATAAATCTACCAGCGTTTCTAGTGCCTGTAAACTTCTGCTCAATCATACTCTCAATAGTTTGTCTTTCTTCAGGAGCTGGAATACCATTGTTCATATTAACCATTACCAACGGCATAAATCCGTTTTCAATATTGTTAAGATGTAAGTTAGATAATTCAGCCTCTACATAAGCGAACTGAAGACCAGGCATCCAATCAGGCAAAGAATAATAATATTTGCCAGGAGAATAGTTCTTAATATAAAGGAGTTCCATCTTTTCGTTTGATGTTCCGAAAGCTGGTATTTTCTTTTTATGTCTTTGAGCCTTTTGGTCAGCCCAATCAACGCAGTAGAAATAGTTTTCAATTTTTGGATTATCATATATCTTTTCAGCACGAATGTTTTGTATTGGCGTGTGATAAAACTTAACTACCTTAGTATGTGAATCATCCCAATATACTTGGAACGCAGCATTACCATATAGTTTCAAATCAAAGATTACTCTTTTAATTTCTTCTTGTGGTATTAGTTTATCTAACACAGTTTGAAATCCTTCACTTTTAGCGTACAATCCTTTACCAAATATTAAATCGGAAATACCTTCAATACAAGCTGCATTAGTTGTAGAAGTTGTATAGCTATCCGTAATGTTTTGAAAAAAATCATCCGGTGTTATAATGCCAACAGGCACCCATTGGTAGCGTGTTTTAGTATCCTCTACTACAATAGGGATGTCTTGCGATGTTAGATTTACTACCGAGAAACTTTGTTTTTCTTTCATATTATTTCATTATAATGTATTCATTATCAGTTAGGTTACTTTTGTATCTTTCTTCAACACCTAATTGAACCTTATAATCAGGCTTATCAATTGATTGAGAAGCAAATACTGAAATAGAACCATCCCATATTGATGATGTCCTATCAGTTATAAATGCTCTATATTGGTCACCAACTTGTGCACCTGAAATAGATGCAGTCCAATTAAGGATACTCTCATACGGCTGAAATGTATAAGGTCTGCCTGATGCACTAATTGATGAAGTTGTATTCACCAATGTCAACATATTCTGCAGATTGAGTGTAAGTTGTGATGAGCCGGTTGGAGCTATTCTAAATGAGTAGTTATTGCTTCCAGATATGAAATAAGCTAGCATTAGGTTGTACTTAAATTGTTTTTATCTATACATTTAACAACAAAGTAATAAAAAATAGTTAAGCATAAAAAAAGGGAGAACTTAGTCTCCCTTTAATATGTTTAAGTGTAATACTGATTAGTTGTTCGTACCATTCACTATTGTTGGTGGGTTTGTCACAGCTCCAAATGGGTTACCAAATGTAGAGCCAGAGATAAACGGCGCTGGTAATTGTTCTTGTCCAGTGAAAGTTATAGAATAACCATAAAGGTCACCCATAGCTGCACCAGTCTGAATAGTACCACCTGTTACATCTGCACCTTCTCTTTGTCCTACTAATAGAGTATCTCCATTCATAGTGTGTACAAAGATTTGAGGTCTTCCGTAAGCCATCAACTTTAATTGAGTAGTCATCTCATTTGTCAACTTCTTTAAGTTCAATACTAATTCTTGTGAAAAGAATGTAGTACCATTTTCTCTAGAAGTATTAACAGTTTCAGTATATGCACTTGTTCCTTTTAAGTCATAGAAGTAAGCTGTAAGACCTGCTGGTAATGATTCAATTAATGCATCACTATCACCATTGGTTGTAGTAGCGAGTGAACCTGTGTAGTTTACGAAATAAACTCCACTAATCCCACCTACGGATTCCTTACACACTTCATTACGACCGGCTGTTAAATTACAAGGCATGTTGATTAAGTTTTTAGTTTTTAATTTTTGTTCTGAAACTTAAAGAGTGAGAGAGGGAATTCCACCCTCTCATTATTCACTCAATTAAATTAATAGTTTTTGTGGATAGCAATATCGTTTCCGATACCGAATACAGTATCCGCTGTGTATCTCATAATAACTCTGAAGTTTTGAGAACCATCTAAGTCTTCCATGTCTAATACTTTTACAGTATTGTAATCACTCATCAAACCAGTTCCGAAGAATAAGTTAGATTTTTGTGCTGCTACCATCGCAGATGCAGGTAAACCAGGGCAGAATGCTAATTCAATACCATTGAAGTTCATTGGTTTTTCTCCAACGTTCAATTGGTTGTTGTATCCATTTGCACCTTGTGCTCCACCAGCTAATGCTTGTTGGTATGCTTTTGCTACGTTAGTAGGTAAGTAGATGTAAATATCTTCTTTACCATATACAGTTGCAGGGATTGCATCAACGATTGCATTTAACGCAGTTAATACGTTTGCAGAAGTGATAGAACCAGAAACTGAAGATGTTACAGGAGCGTTTACACCACCTGCCACTACTGAAGAAGATAATTCGTTGTAGATACCTTGGAATTGTCCGTTAGTAGCTGAATTACCTTGCCAAATAGAGATTTCAGTTGCTTCAGCTACTTTACCACCTACATAACTAACTAAGAAGTCAGTGAATGTTGCAGGGATAGTATCAAATGCACTATATCCTAATTGTAATGCTTGCCAAGAATCTACGAATTCTTGCTTACATAATTCCAAGTTTACTTGAAGTTCTTTTGGTTCTAATATTCTCTCAGTAAGAGCTACAGTACCAGAAGTTACGAAATCACAAGATGCATCATTAACGATAGAATCAACTGCAATTCTTTGAATTACTGATTTGAATTTAACGTTAGGCATGATTGTGATGTAGCCATTGTCCAAAGTCTTAGCAGAAAGTAATGCAGCTGCAATATATTTGCCTGCGAACTCACCTGCGTAAGTAGTTGTTACTGATGGCTGAGCGAAATTTTGATTTTTTCTCATGTCAATAAGTTTTTTTGTTTGTTTATTTGTATAATTTTGTTAAGAAGTTAGCTTGTGAATTTACAAGTTTATCTTTCTTACTCATTTTAATGTTTTGTGTTTTAGAAGGATTCTCCTCAATAGGAGCACCATCTAACTTAGGAAGTTCTTCTTCCATCTTCACATCAGCTTCTTTTTTATCTTCAGCTGGTTTACCTTTGATTTCATCTTCTTTAGCTTTTCCGATTTCTTCCATCTTAGCTATTTTCTTCTCCATCTCCTCAATACGATATGCTAAATCAGAATACTTCTTCTGCATATCTTCAGGGATAGATTCAACAGGTACATCACCACCATCAGTTTCTTCTTCACCACCGATGTCTTCACCAGCGATAGAAGCCATATCTTCAGGTAATTTCTTTACTTCTTCATCCTTAGCACCTTCAGCTAACTCAACGTTTTCTCTTTCAGTAATTACACCATCTTTGGTTTCTACTTTAATTCTAACATCGTTACCTTCAGAATCCTTTAGGATTACTTCATGCTCTCCATCAGGAGCTGCAGTTTTTGTACCATCTTCTGATACTACATCAACTACTTCACCTACATCAAAGGTAGGAGATTCTAAGATTGTTCCATCTGCTAACTTAGCGTATGTCATCTCAACAGGCTTATCTGCTGATAAAGCTGCTATAATCTTATTTAATACGTGTTTTGCGTTCATATTATTGTGTTGTTTAGTTATTTAACAAATTTGTTTTGTTTTGTATTGATTTTTTTATAATACCATTGACGGTGGTGGTGTAAAATCAGAAGTATATTTTGCAACTCCTTTATAAATTCTATAATCCTGTAACCATACTTGGTCCGTACCACCAAAAGGACCACCAACAATAATTTTAGGTCTTGTTGTAATATTTAGAGTGCCGCCTACACCAGTACTAGCTACTGATACACCATCTCTATAAATCGTATAGGTTGTACCATTCTTAACAAATGCTAAATGATACCATTGTTCAACATTCCAACTTAATACACCACTTTGAACTACAGCTTCGGTAACTGTTGAGGTATTAACAATAAATCTTAATCTACCAACATCTATGTTAGTCCATACTGATGAATTCGCTGGTGCGCCAGGAGAATAATCTGCGTAAATATTTTTGTTGACAACACCACCTGCGCCAAAATTAATCCATGTTTCAATAGTGAAATTCTGAGTTGTAAATTGGAAATCACTATCATTTTGATTATAGAATGAACTGGTATTTGATGTTCTAGTAGAAGTTGTATATCCATTGCCAGCAAAATTTGTATAAGTTGCATCTGCAAATGAACCTGTATTAACATTTAAGTTACTACCAACTCCAGCTATATCAGCATGTACATCTGAATAACTCAAACTCATTCCTAACGAACCAAATTGATTACCAGGTGTAGCAAATAGTAATGATGCCGATAACGGGTCATTTCTAAATGATGCCGGTGCAAAAGTAGTTGTAGTTGTTGTGGACGTAGTTGTAGTTGTGGTTGTTGTAGTAGTTGTAGTAGTAGGGTCAGGTGCAGGCGCTATCGGTACGATAGGCTTGTTACTTGCTCCTAATATGTTTAAGTTTAGATTTAACATCTATTTTTATTTTAATGCGATAATGTTAGTTGCTGTTGAAGAAGAAGATACTGCAGCTACCAAACCAGGGATAAATCCACTAGCTGATACAAAAGTTAATACTGAGCTATCAAAAGTCTTCACAACTAAATTACCTTGTCCACCTACATATAATCCACCTGCTACAAATCCAAATTGAGGATTGTTAGAGTTGAATGCATTAAAAGCTGAAGAACCTGTTGGAATTACAGCTACACCACCGCTGAATTGAGCGTTGGTTATATATGATTGTTGATTTTCTAATTTCATATTGAGTTTGTTTTATTATTTAACAATTTTGTTTTGATTTATATTGATTAATATACAAAGTTACCAGCTGATGTAAATGTGTGGTATGTGTATAAACCATCTGATGTTATTGTTCCACCTGTTGGGTATTGTGGTCTTTGTAAATTTAGATAGCGTATTATCACAACACCATCTTTACCATTTGTTGGAGCAGGAGACTCATAGCCACCATCTCCACCATTACCATAAATACCATTTCCAAATACAGGAGCACCTCCAGCGTTTTGGCCTCCACCACCACTACAATAATTTACACCAGTAACCCAAGCTTTAGCTGAACCAGCATTTCCACGAGGATTTGGTATAGATGGAGTAATAGCACCACTACCAGCTCCTCCACCTCCACCACCACATCTATTATTTGTTATGTTTCCACTTTCAGCACCACTATTTCCTTGCGTAGATGTTCCAGTACCAGGTGCACCGCTTGGTCTAGCTCCTCCACCACCTGAACCACCATTATTTCCATTTACAGTACCTAATGCACCACCTGCTCCACCACCTATTGATGTTTGTGATAAGAATGATGAGTTACTACCATTTGAACCTTTGCCGGTTGTTGCTACACCACCAGCACCAACAGTAATTGGATAAGTTCCTCTAGGTAGGGATTGGAATGAAGATGATATAAAACCACCAGCACCTCCACCACCACCATAGTTAGTACCCATATCGCCAGTAGCGTTTCCAAATCCACCTGCTCCACCACCTGCTACTATAAGATATTCAATATCTAATGCAAAGTTTACTTGAGCATCAGTAGTTGGTGATAGTACTTCTTTATCTCCACTATATAAATTATTTATTTTTCTATTTCCAAAATATACTATCATAAGTTCCTTTTAATATGTGAATGTACCTGATGTTGTAAATGTATGGTATGTATATCCGCCTGTTTGTGTAATTGTACCACCCGTTGCCTTAGGAGTTCCAGAGTATCTAAATATACAAACACCATTAGCTCCATTTCCACCTGTTGTGGTAGTTCCATTACCACCACTACCATAAGTTCCTGCAGTACCTCCTCCAAAACCATTACCACCATTACCATAGGTTACTCCATCTACCCAAGCTCTACCTGGTCCACCATTTCCTAAACCTGTATGGTTACCACCTGCTCCACCACCACCTTCACCAATAGTTAATGAACCATTAGAGTCTCCACCAATTCCAAAAAATCCTTGTAGTGGACTTCCAGTAAAACTAACTCCACCACCTGTAGCTCCTGCATTATCACCAGCTCCACCACCTGAACCACCACTTCTACCATTATCATTAGTACCAGAACCTGCACCTTGTCCACCACCTCCGCCTCCTGGCGCAGTTTGGTTTATTGTTCCTGTTATTTCACTTTGTCCACCATTTCCACCAAATGTGTTATTACCACCATTCCCACCAGTTCCAATGGTTATTGAATTACTTACAGTTGTTGGTTGTGCTATAAAAGATGATGATACAAATATACCAGCTCCTCCACCGCCACCATTACTACTGCCGCCGGATGAACCCCCACCACCAGCACCTCCTCCTAATAGTAACCATTCAATAGTTAATGGGTATTGTCTAGCAATGACATCATCCATTCTTTGTGAACCTAACATCACATCATTTACCAATGTAGTTCCTATATAGACTGTTTGCATATCTTATGGTATTGTTGTTGTTGATGTAGTTGTTGGTGGTGGTGTATAAGTTGTTGTTGAAGTACTGCTAGTTGTTGTAGAAGAAGTAGTACCAGAAGTACATTCTATACAACTACCAAATGTATTTGTAACAGTTGATAAAGTACCACCCATTCCAGAAGGAGTTACCTGCCAACATGCATTGGTATCATAAGCTGCGCCAGGTGCAAAGAACTTATAAACTACAGCTGAACTTAAAAACATCGTAGTTGATATTGTGTAAGAAGCCCCTCCAGCACAATTAGTTATCATATAATTGTATGAAGTTGGCATTGTAGTTGTGCTTGTTGAAGAAGTAGTTGTACTACTAGTTGTTGTACTGCTTGTTGTAGTTGTAGGTATCGTAGTTGTAGAACTAGATGTTGTTGTGCTACTTGTTGTAGTAGGTTGAGTAGTAGTACTTGTTGAAGTAGTACTGCTTGTTGTAGTAGGTTGAGTTGTTGTAGATGTGCTAGTAGTTGTTGTACTAGTCATTGCATTAATTGCATCAATAGCAGCATTAATCTTTGCTCTTGCTATTAATCCACTATCTCCATTGTTAATTGTTTCTAAAGGCATAATATATTATTTTTAATCTATCCAAAATGATGAGTCTATCCAAACACCACTATCATTCCAAAATCCAGTGGCTAATATCCATGTACCAATCGGTAATGTAGTTGATGTTGTAGATGTAGGAACAGGTGTAGGAGGTATAGGTTGTACAAATACAGGAGCACTCTTTTGAATGCTACCAAAGTTACTACTACCTACTGATATTCTACCAAATGTTTTACTACCTATTCTTATCTTAAACATTGCTATCTAAATTATATTCTTTCCAACTTAGTGTATCTTCATCCCAATAAGTTAATTCATTAGTTTGTGCAATTGGTGCTTTCCAATCTGAATTACTATCTAATACCCAAGAAGGATATGGTTTAGGGGATACAAAAATATCTTTTGCTTCATCATACCAATAACCTATTCCAGCGTATTGCTTTCTGAAGTTACCATTGTATGATGTTTGTATCCATCTTCCACCTAATCCTAACTCATCAGCTAGGAATTCTTGTCCTCTATGTTCTTGTGAGTTATCTACTACTAATACTTCCTGTACATAACCCCTTTCGTCTATTCTTGCAAAGTGTGCCATACTATTATAATTTTATGCTGTTCTTGTAAATGTTCCTGATGATGTAAATGTGTGAACTTTGAATGCTCCATCCGTAGTTTCAGTTCCACCTGTTGCTGTCATTGAAGATGCTAAGTATCTAAATATTACTATACCACTACCTCCAGCTTGTCCATTTAGTGCACCACCCCATGCTGCTCCACCTCCACCACCACCGGTGTTAGCAGTTCCTGCAGTTGGTGTTACGTTTGGTGAATTCGGTACATCCACATCCGAACCACCTCTACCTCCACCACCTAAACCACCAGGTGCTGCAACTGTATTACTAGCCCTAGAACGGCAACCTCCACCACCACCAGCGTAGTAAGTAAGAGTACCATTAATTGCTGATTGTCTACCAATACCACCATCACCACCTGTGTTAGCAGCACCAACACCAGCAGAACCTGTTGCGGCCGCACCACCACCACCTCCACCTTGTAGTGTTTGAGGGGATGGTACATATAATCCAGCTCCACCAGGGTAACCCTGAATTGGTGGTCCAAATGAGCCCGAACCTGCCGCTAAGTTTCCATAATCACCACCACCACCAGAACCTCCGGGAGTTGCAGTTTGTCCAGCATTAGCACCAGCTCCTCCACCACCACCTAATGCCATATATGTTGTTACGTTAGGGAAATCAAATGATGAAGTAACACCAGTGCCACCTCTATTTGCTGAAGTTCCAGCCGTTCCACCCGCACCAACTTTAACTACATAAGCTTGAATTGCAGGAGAGAATGAACCTGAAAGTAAACCTCCAGCTCCACCACCACCTCCTACGTTAGCTCCACCGCCACCACCTCCGGCTACTACTAAGTATTCAACAGATACTACTGCTGGAGGTGCTGCCGATACGGCTTGTATATTATAAAACATTGTTGATGTGAATAAACTCATTATATAAATCTTTTTGCGTTCACTATGTGTACTAATGTACTACTTTCAGCTACTAATGATAACACATCTTTTACTCCACTACCAGATGATGGTAAGTAGAATGAACCAGATGGTTGTCTTACGTTTGTACTAAATGATGCAGTTGATACAGTACCAGTTGTTACAAATATGTTTGCGTTCTCACCAGGGTTTGCGTTAAACACATTAAAGTGTGTTGTAGCGTTATTTGCTAATGTTACAGTAAAGAAGTTACCAGCGTTCAAATCAATTGATGCTGTATTACTTGCTACCGATACTGCTACCACATTACCTTGCGCTGAACCTGTTAGTATTATTGAACCTGTCACTCCATAAGAGCCTGTAAACGATGATGATATTGTTGTTGTAATACCATTCGTACCATTTATTCCAGATGTTCCATTTGCACCATTTACACCATTCGTACCATTGATACCTGATGTTCCTGATACTCCAGAAGTTCCAGCTGAACCATTTGTTCCAGCAGTTAAGTTAGAACCAGAGATAACATACATTGTATTTGCATCAGCAGTTCCAGCTGCAAGTAATGCTCCATAAGATGCTGATGGTAATGTTACAATGTTAGTAACCGCAGGTACAGTTGTGTATGTATCATATATGTTACTAATTACCGAGCCACTAAATCCAGCAACTCTTTGAGTGATAGAACCAGTTACTCCTAATGAGCCTGTGATTAATGCACTACCAGTAAAAGGAAATGCTGCATCAACCGCTGAACCTGATATGATGTATAATGTATTTGCATTAGGGTTAGCTAATGCGTTATATTGAGCTTCAGTTAGAGTTACGATGTGTTCAATTGGTTCTACATCAGTATAGATGTCACCAATATTATCAATCACCGAGCCACTAAATGAGCCTGTTGAAATCTTAATTGAACCAGTAACTCCTAAGCTACCAGTAATTTGTGCTGAACCAGAGAATGGAAATCCTACTCCAGTTCCACTTCCACCTGTCAATGTGATAGATGCAGTGTTATTATTAATTGTAAGTGATTGTACGGATGAGCCACTAAATTGTAAATAGGTTGCTGTACCAATGTTTGTTGAACCAGAAGCAAATCCTAAAGATGGTGTAATACCACTTGTACCATTACTTCCATTAACTCCATTACTTCCATTAACTCCGCTTGTTCCATCTACACCACTCGTACCATTTACGCCAGAAGTACCTGCCGGTCCATTAGTACCGCTTGTTCCATTAACTCCACTCGTACCATTAACACCGCTTGAGCCATTCTGTCCGTTAATTCCAGACGTTCCGTTTATACCATTAATTCCTGATGTTCCTGATACCCCAGAAGTTCCAGAAACTCCTGATGTACCATTACTACCATTCAATCCAGAAGTTCCATTTACACCACTCGTACCATCTACTCCTGAAGTGCCATTCACTCCGCTTGTTCCGTTAAGACCAGCTTGAGCTACTAAGTTCCAATCAGATGTAAATACGTTTGGTTTTTTGTTTGTGTTTGAAGTTACTGATACATAAGAGTTACCATTGTATTCTACAGTATCATTAATTTGATAAGTTGTTGCACTATCCCATTCACCTCTCCAATCAAATGAAAGACCAGAAGAACCTGATGTACCATCTACGCCGCTTGTGCCACTTACTCCGTTTGTTCCACTCACACCGCTTGTACCATCCACACCACTTGTTCCATCTACACCACTCGTACCCGATACTCCGCTTGTTCCGCTTGTACCAGCAGTTCCCGATAAGCCCGATGTACCATTTGTTCCATCTGCTCCATCTGCTCCATTTATACCACTACTTCCTGAAGTACCATCTACACCTGAAGTACCTGAACTTCCATTTACTCCTGATGTTCCAGAAGTACCTGCTGTGCCACTAATACCCGATGTGCCACTAATTCCGCTTGTACCTGAAGTACCTGATGCTCCCGTTGCTCCTAATGAGTTTACACTCCATAGAGAATATGTTCCACCACCAGTTGGTGTATCAATAACAAAGTTCATTACCCCACTTACAATATTGTATGAGATAACACTAACTTCCATTTTGTTACTATTACTATTAGCAACTATTGCCTGTTGACCAGGTGTCCATTGTAATGATGCTGATATGTTTATTGTTCTAGTATCACCAGCTGCACCAATAGAAATTGATGATGTTGATTGTGATGCAAATCTGTCACCCGTAGCACCATTTAATCCTGATGTACCTGATGTACCTGCAGTACCCGATGTTCCATTTGCTGAACCTGATACAAAGTATAATGTATTAGGGTTTGTTTGACCTGATGCTAATAGTGAACCATAAGATGCACTATCTATTGTTACCACATATTGAGCAGGTAATATATTTGTGTATGTATCTATTATATTTGAAATCAAGCTACCTGAGAATGAGCCTGAACGTTGTGTTGGGTTTGAGCCTGATATTTGTAAACTACCAGATACACTAACCGAACCAGTAACTCCCATAGAGCCTGTAATTTGTGCAGAGCCACTAAAAGGAAAACCTACTCCAGTTCCTCCACCACCGAATGATGATGTTGGTACTGATATAGATACGTTACCAGCTCCACCCACTAATGCGTATCCCTGTTGTAAAGATGCTGTTACTGAACCTGTTACAATTAAATCTCCAGTTACTCTTACATCTGCTGCTTGTATTGATATACCCTGATTTGTCACATACTCTGATATAGTAGGAGTTGTTAATGCTCCACCACTCACAATTAATCCATTACCTCTAACTAAAGCTGGTAGGTTTGAGTCTAAAATAATTCTACTTGCTGATAATTGTAATCTAATATCACCAGAACCTGATGTATTAATATCGTTTACTAATAATGTTGTTTGTATCGATTGTTGTGATACAAAGTTATTAGAACCAGTAGTTGCAAAAGAACCTGTTTTAGAATTCAAGCTTCCAGTTGTACTATTAACGGATGCACTAAATGCATTTATCGATGCAGTATATTGTCCGAATATAGTATCATTAACCGCATCAATGTTATTAATAGTTTGAGCAGTTGATGCTGAATACGCTAAGAATGAAGAAGTAAATAACTTCTCATTAATATTGTTTTGTAGCGTAGATGAAGATGCATTTAATTCTGCTGCAGATACGAAATTCAAATCTACTGAAGAACTAAATAGCTCCAATGCTTCAATTGATGCTGATAGTGATTGTGAAAAAGAATTAAAAGTTCCTTCATCCACCAAACTATCAATCATATTGGTATTGAATGTTCGAAGTAACGTAGGGGTTATAAATCCACTATTGTTATTTGGAAACGAATTATTGTTTTCGTTTTGTAATTGCGTTTTGTTTAATTGAGACATATCAATTTATATTTTTTTAATAAACAGGTGTACCTATATCGAAACCATCAGAAAACCCAACACTAAATCCACCTCTTGATGCAAATGCTGCTGGTGATTGGGTTTGTCCAATACCTTGCTGAATCAATGCTCCATCGCAACATTTACGTGAATATGTGTTAGAACCTATACACAAACAAGCTCTACGATTGTTCTTTGGTGAACTCTTTCCCCTAGTAGGTCCTAAATAAACGCCTGATGTTGCTTGAAATCGGGCTAAGTAAGCTGGAGTTGGCATATACTAATGATTTTATTCTTTTAACAACGAAACACAAAAATGTAGTGGATTACCTTGCGGTTTTAGCCAATACCTCTTTGTGTAGTAGATTTTGTAACTGATTATAATCTGATTGATATGATAAGAATAACAAACATTGTTCTAATGGTAGTTTGGTAATCTCATCCATTACTCTAATGTCTCCATTCGCCAGTTGGACAACGGTGGAATAATTTTTCCACTTTTTTCCAAAATTGATTTGATGTTGTGAGGTATCTCCCCCTGGTCCATCAAAGATTTCAGGATATAATTCGGTAAGTCCGTTAATAAACGAACAAAAAAAAACAATGCACCAAAGTGAACATCCATACCAACCTCTAAGAATAACTCCTCATTAGTATCCGCATCGTATGGTTTAATCTCATATAACGAACCAGTCTTAGATGTTACAGGCCTATATAGGATACTCATTATCTTAGCCCAATTCTCATTGATGGTAAACGTATCCCACTTAGCTATATCTAAATAAGCTCCATAAGCCATCTTAGATAAGTTAGGTTCAAACCCATACTCCACTCCATTGATTTTAATAAACCTTTGTAATGGTAATTCAGTCTTACCCATAAACCCTACTAAATTGTTTTTAATATTAGTAAAGGTTTCAGTATCTAATTGTGTTAGGTACTCTACATTGAATCCACATAGGTGATGCATTAAACAGGCTATATATCCTTCTTCTTGCTCTCCATATACCTTTATATCATTTTGTAATGCTAGGTACTTCTTTAATGGTATTGCTGACCATTGTGTTGGTACTGTTATCTTTATCTCTTGCTTCATATTATTTTCTTTTGAATAGCTTTACATAGCTTGTGTGAATACCATCTCCTTCTGAATATACACAATTATATACTTCTTCTATAGCTTCTAATATAACACACCCTCTATCATCCGTTTGAAATAGTTCGGTATCTAATGTTAATAATAGCCATTCGCTTATAAATCTTTGTTTATAATATACACTCCAATTTTCTTTGTTAATTTTTATCATATTAAAATTGTTTCTTTTCTCTATATTGTTCTGGGTTCATCAATTCAATGTTAGTATTAATTACTTCCGCTTTTATTGCTGATACATCTATGGTGTTTATTCTATCACTCATAAGGTTTTGTAATCTTGCATTCAGCGAGTTCCTTTGATGGACTGTTGCTGCTAGAGATGCTTTAGCTTCTCTCAAATCCTCTAATAGTTTACGATTGATGGCTTCGGTGTGTGCTACATATTCAGCCATCGCCATAAAATCTGCTTTGGTAAGGTTGTCTAAATCTAATTGTTCTTCCATGTTGTATTGTTTTTATATATTGTTTCTTTATTTAAGTTGTGTTGCCAATATGGCCCATATCTAGTATTCCAAAAAATATCTACATCCTCATTCAATTCACCCACCAATAGATTTATTCTATCCTTCCATCCCAATTCCATTATCCTATCAGTTAGTACTCTTTCAGGGTGTGTACCTTCAGGCACTACATCCCATAGTGTTAGTAAGTTATCTACTGTATCTTCCATCCAATAATCTGAAAGGTAACCACCTCTATGGTCTACCCAAAACAAAGTGTTGTATCCATCAGTAAACTTTTCAAATAGTGCTTCAGGGTTCTTTACCCACATATCACTTCTCATCTTTAAGGCTCTATCATATCCCATCTTCTTAGCTAATTCTAATCCAGCTAACGTACTTGTCTTTTGATAGTTCATATTGTATGTGCCTGTTGTTGGTGGCAGTTGTGAGTATATTGCTATCTCATCATTTGTAAACGTACCTTCAAATGCTTTCCATGTTGAATAGATTACATCGTATCCTTTCCAACACTTTCTTATTTGTTCTATTGAGTTTTGTTCAACAGGTCCTTGCACTACTATACATCTTTTCATATTATCTAATTGTAATTGTGTATTTTCCTTTGTTTGCTGCAGAGTGTGATAACCTCATCATTGCTACATAGCGTGCCGCATCTAATAAGTGGTTATTGAAATCTACGGGCTTATCTAACATCTTACCGAACCTATCCGTTTCCCATTCGTATGAATAGAATTCGTTTACTAAGTTCTGACAACTCTTAGGTATCTTTATCTTATAGTTCTGCAATACTCCTATACCAAAGTTAATGCTATCCTTACCCTTTGTTACAGGTCTGATATTAAAACCAGCTCTACTGATTTCTTCTATTAGTCTTGGTTCGGAACTATCTGCCCATATCTCCTCTCTATCTTTTACAGCAGCCCTTAACATATCAATTATCTCTCCCGTAATCATTCCCTTCTCATAGCAATGTTCTAAGATGTATAGCTCATTACCATTCATCTTCCATACACTAACTAATGCGTTAGGGTCATTCGCATATCCAAAATCCAAGCCCCATGCTATAAACTCTGCTTCATCCGGCAACCATTCCACTTGCTCAAACTCAAAGATTGCTTTATCGTTTGTTGTGTACTCACCCTTTGTATAAACTTGATAAGCTTTAGGGTTGGTGTTCTTCAAATCCTCCAATGCTCGTATTACACTTCGTTCTAAGTAGGGATTATCTTTGTAGCTAGAGAAGTACCTACTACAATCTTGCATCTCTCTTAGCCAATGCCATGGAGATACTGTAGGGTTATAACTTAGTATTATCTTACCTGTTGTACGAATTTGTAATTGTAGGTATGATTCTGAATCTACTTCCGATGCTTCTTCAATCCATAGTATGTTTGATTTAACGCCACGTAATTTTTCGGCGTTGTCTGTACTGATGAATTGTATTTGTGAATCATTAAAGAATGTGTATGTTCTATCTGATATATTAAAATCATTCTCATTCCAAATTCCCATCGTTTGCATCACATCCTTAAAATCCTTCATTACAGTCCTTTTAAGCGATGGTATTGTTTTTCTTACAATAGTTACCAGCTCTTTGTTTTGAAGGGCTTGTACGATAAGCCATT
>Ga0181343_1000146_pt1 | contig 33878 bp, 23 predicted proteins | sample Su13VDMLBSD_FD_130110 | JGI IMG/M metagenome (GOLD analysis project Ga0181343, IMG submission 130110) | Freshwater viral communities from Lake Michigan, USA - Su13.VD.MLB.S.D | ecosystem: Environmental > Aquatic > Freshwater > Lake | place: USA: Michigan | collected 2013-07-15
CCGAAGTCAGACCCAGTGAACCACCCAGCGCACTACAAAGTGGGCGGTATCGAGACCATCGACTTCATCGAAGCCAAGCGCTTGAACTACAACATGGGTAACGCTGTGAAGTACATCACCCGTGCGGACCACAAGGGTAGCCGCAAGCAAGACCTTGAGAAAGCCATTTGGTATCTCAAGCGCGAACTGGACCACTCGATCTGAGGACGTATAAATGAATAATGGACTGAAAATTTTGATCGAGCGCATGCGCGAGCACCCGGAAGATTTTGTACTCGACCCGTATCGACTTAGCGTGAACACTACACAAGCCGGGTGGAGTGAACTCATCTCTGTTGCCAACGGGTTAGCGGAGAACGATTGCCTATCAGACGAAGAGGTGGGGGCTTGGATTGAAGCCAAGAAAAGACTCATGGTAGATAATTTCAACGCCAAGGTGTTGGATGCAGTGAACTATGTGCCGCCTCAACCTGTCCAGTATCAGGAAGTCATGCGCCTTGACTCGTCGGGGAACCTCGGGATTGGTGCAAACCTAGCATCAAACTTTTTTGGCGCTAACACGATCGCTCCCCAAATCGCGGTCGGCAGCACAAAGTTATCTGAGTCAGATATCAAGCACATCAAGAAGAAGGTAGGGCTTAAATAATGAATCTGATAACTCTCGATTTCGAGACCTACTACACAAGCAAAGACTTGGGTTTCCGTACCCAGACCACCGAAGAATACGTGCGTGACAAGCGTTTCGAGGTGATCGGGGTGTCGGTGCAAGTCGATGCTGGTGAGCCAGTTTGGTTTTCAGGGGACCGTGAAACGATGCGCAAGTGGCTACTGCAATTCGATTGGCGTAACTCCATGATGCTGGCACACAACACGCTGTTCGATGGCTGTATCTTGTATTGGCATTTCGGCATCACGCCAAAGGTCTACCTTGATACGCTGTCGATGGCTAGGGCGTTGCATGGTGTCGAAGTCGGGGGTTCGCTGGCCAAGCTGGCTGAGCGGTATCAGATAGGACAGAAGGGTGATGAGGTTGTTGCGGCGATTGACAAACGCCGTAAAGACTTTGCGCCTGATGACCTCGCACGGTATGGGGAGTATTGCAGGAACGATGTGGCGCTGACGTACAGTCTGTTCAACATTATGTCCAAAGACTTTCCTATGGATGAGTTGCGGCTGATCGACATGACGATCCGCATGTTCACGCACCCCATGCTGTACGTTGATGAGGACAAGCTGAACACTCGGCTTGAAGACATGCACAGAGAAAAGTCTGAACTATTGTCATCGCTCATGAGCCAGCTCAAATGTGAGACAGAGGAAGAGGTGCGCAAGAACTTGTCCAGCAATAAGAAGTTCGCTGAGATTTTGGAAAGCTTCAAGATCAAAGTGCCGATGAAGATGAGCGAGAAGCAGAAGAAGGAAGTCCCTGCCCTTGCCAAGAAGGACGAAGGGTTCATCGCGCTGTGTGAGAGTGAGGATGAGTTCATTCAGCACCTGTGCGCGGTGAGACTCGGAACGAAGTCAACACTTGAAGCGGGGCGCATCCAGAGGTTCATCGACATAGGCAAGCGCAACAAGGGACTCATTCCTGTCCCCCTGAAATACTACGGAGCGCACACGGGCCGCTGGTCGGGCATGGACAAGATCAACTTCCAGAATCTGCCAAGCCGCGATCCTAAGAAGAAGGCACTGAAGAAGGCCATCGTGCCGCCAGAAGGTTACAAGGTGATCAACGCTGACTCATCACAGATCGAGGCGCGTATGGTCGCGTGGTTGGCTGGACAAGACGATGTGGTGCAACAGTTTGCGCGGGGCGAGGATGTGTATTCGCTGTTCGCATCTGCTGTCTACAACCGCACGATCACAAAGAAAGACGCTGAGCAACGCTTTGTCGGTAAGACATGTATTCTGGGTCTCGGGTACGGCACTGGGGCGCTCAAGTTACAACACACGCTATCGACATCGCAACCGATCAGCGTGAAGATTGACGAGGACGAGGCCAAGCGCATCGTGGGTGTGTACCGTGAGAAGAACGACAAGATCATCGAGTTGTGGGGCGAAGCAGACGACATGCTCAACGACATGCTCAATGGTTCTTTCAAGAACGGCCCCAAGTCTTTCGGTAAACACAAGTGTGTCTTCTACGATAAAGACGGAATCATCCTCCCGAACAACTTGCGTATTCGCTACAAGAATCTGCGCAAAGAGTTTGATGACGGCAAGAGCAAGATCATCTATGACTCACGCAAAGGGCCGATCTCTATCTGGGGTGGGGCTGTAGTTGAGAACGTGGTGCAAGCCCTTGCACGTATCGTTGTTGGCTTGCAGATGATTGAGATTAACAACCACCACCGTGTTGTGCTCACTGTGCATGACGCCGCTGTGTGCGTGGTTCCCGAGGATGAGGTCGCCAAGGCTGTAGAGCTAATAACTGGCATCATGCACGTAGCGCCCGAGTGGGCCACGGGACTTCCCGTTGCGTGTGAAGCCAATGCTGGCGACAGTTACGGCGATTGCTGATACTATCCTTACCCTCAACAATCTACAGTAAGGATTCAGTATGTCGCCTCAAGAAATTAAGTGGTCTTACTCCGGACTCAAAGACTACAGCAACTGCCCCAAGCAGTACCACGAGGTCAAAGTCCTCAAGCGGTTTGCCAAGAAGCCTACTCAGCAGATGCTATACGGCACTCAGGTTCACACAGCGCTTGAGAACTACGTTAAAGACGGCACACCACTGGCGAAGAACTACGAGCGTTACAAGAAGCAGCTTGACCCCTTGCGTGAGATGAGCGGTATCAAGTACCCTGAGCATCGTATGGCGATCACTTACGACAAAGAACCATGCACCTTTGGCGCTAAGGATTACTGGGCGCGGGGCATCGCTGACTTGCTGGTGATAGATGAAGACCAAGGCTTTATTGTTGACTACAAGACAGGCAGCAACAAGTATCCCGATCCCAAACAGCTTCAACTCATGGCGCTCATGGCGTTCGCGCACTTTCCAGAACTTCAACACATCAAAGCTGGCTTGTTGTTTGTTGCGCACGAGCACTTTGTTACCTCAGAGTACACCCGTGAAAAGATCGACGAGTACTGGCAGGACTTCTACTGGGAACTTGAAAGAATGCGGCTTTCCTACGAAAATGGTAGCTGGCAAGCGAACCCCACACCTCTGTGCGGTTGGTGTCCCGTACATACCTGCGAATACCACAAGGAGCGATGATGCCCTACGTAAACAAACCACGCCCGTACAAGAAAGAGTACGAGCAACAGAAAGCCCGTGGCGAACACGACAACCGCATGGAACGACAGCGCGGACGCCGCAAGATCGACAAGGAAGGCGCTGACCACAACGGTAACGGCAAGGCCGACAAGCGCGAAGGCAAGGATGTCGCGCACGTTAAGGCAATGGACAAGGGTGGCACGAACAAGGACGGTTTGCGCATCGAGTCCGCATCGCGTAATCGTTCATTCAAACGTGACTCCAAGGGCAACCTTGTGTCCGAGACCAGCAAAAAAGAACGAAAAAGAACTTGACAAATTCCTAGTGAACCATAAATAATCTGGCCGTAAGGTGTGAGTGTGCCAGATGGCTCTTTTGCAGTTGCTTTCGGCCTTTAACCACATCAGTCATTCGGCGTTTGCTTTCTCCGTTTTGTTGGACGTGACAGGAATGACAGACACCTCGGAAAGACGAGGACCCAATTCAGTAAAGAGGTAGTATGGAAATAGTTCAAAACGCAGCGTTGCGCTTTCTTTGCTCAGATGAGATGGCTGAACAGATCAGCAAGTACATCGACAAGAGCGAGTACCTAGGCCCACGCGAACAACACCACGAGGTGCTTGTGCATTGGGGAGTTGACGAGGTACAAAAACTCGCACGGCTCCTCCCCCACGGAAACTCTGTGCCATCCCCCATCGAGCGCGACTACGGTTGGCCGGGGATGTTTCAGCCGTTTGACCACCAACGTGATACAGCACGTTTCCTCACGCTATACCAACGAGCTTTCTGCTTCAACGAAGCAGGCACAGGTAAGACTTCAGCAGCTATCTGGGCGGCTGATTACCTGATGAGTCAGGGTAAGGTGAAACGAGTGTTGGTCATTTGCCCTCTGTCCATCATGCAAAGCGCATGGCAAGCTGACTTGTTCAAGACAGCTATGCACAGAACGTGCGCGGTAGCGCATGGCTCCAAACGCCGCAAGGTGATTCAGGGTGGCTACGACTTTGTGATCATCAACTATGACGGCGTGAGCGCAGAGCGCGAAGCGATCTCCAATGGTGGCTTTGATCTGATCATTGTTGACGAGGCGAATGCTTACAAGAACCCCACGACTGTGCGCTGGAAGACCTTGTCTAAGATCATCAGGAGCGACACCTATCTGTGGATGATGACGGGCACTCCTGCATCGCAGTCCCCCGAGGATGCATTCGGGCTTGCGCGGCTTGTCAACCCCAGTGCTGTACCCAAGTTCAAGACGGCGTGGAAAGACAAAGTGATGCGCCAGATAACGCGCTTCAAGTGGGCCCCCAAACCCGATGCGCAAGACCATGTGTTCAAAGCGCTCCAGCCAGCTATCAGATACGAGAAGGCTCAGTGCCTTGACCTGCCTGATGTGATGTACCAGACACGGGAAGTCCCTCTGTCAGGGCAAGCAACTGCCTACTACAAAGAGCTGGTCAAGCAAATGCAGATCAAAGCAGTGGGGGAAACAATCAGCACAGTCAACGCTGCCGCTGCCCTCACGAAACTTCTGCAACTGTCTGGTGGTGCGGTCTACACGGACACAGGCAACGTGGTCGAGTTCGACATCTCGCCGCGCTTGAACGTGCTTCAGGAAGTCATCGATGAGGCGTCCCACAAGATCATTGTGTTCGTGCCGTACAAGCACACTATCCAAGTGATTCAGGAGTACCTGAACAAGAACAACGTGACCACAGAGATTATTTCTGGTGACGTATCAGCTAACGCCCGCGCGCAAATCTTCAAAAACTTTCAGACAACTGACACGCCCCGTGTGTTGTTAGTTCAACCGCAGTCGGCCTCGCATGGTGTGACGTTGACTGCTGCAGATACCATCGTGTTCTGGTCCCCTGTGATGTCCGTAGAAACGTACTTGCAGTGCGTTGCGCGTATTGACCGTGTGGGGCAGAAGAACAAGATGACAGTAATTCACCTTCAGGGGTCCGAGGTGGAGCGGCGCATGTACAAGATGCTTCAGGGCAAAGTGGACATGCACGAAAAATTGGTGGACCTGTACAACATGGAAATTGGAGAAGAATGATGATCGACGCAAATAAACTGCAATACTTTACGACAGCGGCGTGGCTACGTGGCTACGCTGAAGGACTAGATGAGTATGAACACAAATCACTCATACACAAACTCAACCAAGCCGCAGACCTACTTGACTACGTGTGGGGTCGGTATGTGGACGAACAACAGGATGGAGAAAAATAATGGCAGACGTAGAAAGTTTAGTAGAAACCTACTTGACAATACGCCGACAGCGTGAGACGCTTAAGGCTGAGTTCGAGTCGAAAGACGGCGACCTCAAAAACGACATGGAGCAGATCGAAGCGGCGCTCCTTGATATCTGTAACACAACCAACGTAAACGGATTGAGAACACATCATGGCACTGTCACACGGCAGGTCAAAGAGAGATACTTTTGCACTGATTGGGACAACTTCAAAAAGTTTGTCGAGGCAGAGGGGTCTATCGATCTCCTCGAACGCCGAATCCATCAACGCAACTTCAAAGAATTTATGTCCGAGCGGTCAGGCGATGGTCTGCCGCCCGGTGTAAATGCCCTGCGCGAATTTGACATAGTCGTGCGCAAGGCTTCTTCAACCAGTGAAACTTCAGTTTAAGGAAACACTCATCATGAGTAACGAACTCGCAACAATTTTTCAGAACTCCGGCGTAGCAATTCCTCAAGGTCTCGATGAAGACACCCTTGCCGTTGCTGGTAACGCGACACAAGGCAATAAGCGTATCTCTATCGAGGGTCGTGTATTCCGCAAGATCGTTGGTGGTAAAGAGCAGAGCGTCAACACTGACTCCTCCATGAACGTCATCATCGTTAAGATGGCGCACGAGGCATCGCGTACGTTCTACGGACAGACATACAAGAAGGGCGTCAAGCTGGCTCCCGCTTGCTGGTCCAATGACTCCAAGACCCCAGACCCAGAAGTGAAATCACCTTGCGCATCTACTTGCGCGGAGTGCCCCAACTCTGTTAAGGGTTCTGGCCAAGGCGGTCAAGGAACTGCATGCCGCTTGTCTTGGCGCTTGGCTGTTGTTCTGCCTAATGATCCAGAGGGCGATGTGTATCAGTTGGTTCTTCCAGCTACCAGCGCGTTCGGCAAGGAAGAGGGCGGCAGATGGCCTTTCCGTCCATACATCCAGATGCTTGCTAACAACAATGTGTCTGCTGGGCGCGTGATCACCAAGATGCAGTTTGACATCAACTACCCCGTGCCTCGCTTGCTGTTCTCTCCAGCCGCAGCAGTGCCTGACGCGATGTACGAGGTTATCAAACAGCAAGGCAAATCGAAGGCTGCCGAAAGTGCTATCAAGCTCACCGTGTACAAGTCAGACAAGGCGGAAGACGAAGCCGAAGCACCTGCTCAGCCAGCAAGTATCTCCGAGCCAGAGGTGATCGAAGCGCCCGTCAAGCGCGAGACTGCGCGTAAGGCAACGGCTGAGACTGCCGATGATGTTAGCGACATCGTCAAGAAGTGGGCTAAGAAGTAAATGCCACGGACGTTCAGCCCACAACTGCTGAATAGTATTGAGAGTGCCGAGGACAGCCCCGGTATCTCTCTTGCTAAGACCTGCCTCAAAGCAGGTCTCCCAGCATCTTACGCCGCTCCAATGCTCAAAGTGTCACGCATGACGCTACACACTTGGTTTCGCGGTGGTGTGATCCGCAAATCAAGGGTTGGGCAACTGGAACAGTTCATTAAGTTCATCGAAGATGAAATCAGTGCAGGAGTTTTACCAAAACAAACCTTGAAGGAAACGCAGGAATATGTTGAGCACTTCTCAGGACGCGCTCTGCCTGTGAACAAAAGTGCGGCTTGAAAAAGCCGTTGTCGTAACAGCGGGGCCGGTCCCCGCTTTATTGTCTCTGCGATCATGAACCAACAATTTTTCGAGAAAGTACTGCCAACGCAGGGCAACATTTGTGTAGTGGGTATCAAAGACGGAATCGTGCGCCCGAAGTTTTTTGGGTACATGGATGACGCCATCGAGCAGATGGTGGCTTTCGACAAAGAAGACTACAACACATTTTTTGCGCTTGGTACGTTTGAGGGATATCAGCGTAAAGCAAATGCGTGTCTCTACCTTAGATCGTTTTTCATCGACCTCGACTGCGGCCAAGACAAGCCGTACGCTACTTGGGAAGACGGTCTCATTGCGCTTCACGCCTTCCTGACACGGACTTCTCTGCCTCAGCCCATCATGGTGAACTCAGGCCACGGCATCCATGCCTACTGGCCCTTTACTGAAGACATCGCTGTTGATGTTTGGAAACCGTATGCGGATAAGTTTAAGCAGTTCTGCTTGGACAACGATCTCTTTATCGACGAGGTTGTTACAGCAGACGCCGCACGAATCCTGCGCTCCCCCGGTACACGCAACCTCAAAAGAGAGCCACTGCCTGTTGAACTGCTTCAAGACGGAGACCCGCAGCCCTTTGAACTGTATGAAGAAATTCTCGGGACAGTAGAGAAGCCGTTTGATCTCACGCAGGTTGAACGGGGACTAGACGACGAGACCAAAGCGCTGTTCGAGAAGATGAACGGCAACTATGAATATGTATTTGAAAAGCTGGCTGTAGCCAGTCTTGAAGGAAACGGCTGTGAACAAATCAAACACATCATCGTCAACGCGGCTAGTTGTCCAGAGCCGCTGTGGTACGCTGGAATATCTGTCGCCGCTCGGTGTGTTGATGGCAGTTCAGCCGTACATCAATTGTCCGAAGACCACCCCGCCTACACCAGAGAAGAGACCGACAGAAAAGCAGCGCAGTCTCTCAGAGAAGCCGCATGGGCGCACAGTTGCGATGCTTTTGAACGAGAAAATTCCGCAGGATGCCAAGGATGCCCACACAGGGGACGCTTCGGAAAAGCTGGGCCTATTATGCTTGCCCGGAGCCTCAGACTTGCTCAACCAGATGAGTCAGTCCCCGTTGAGTGCAGCACTGAAGCCCAAGATGAAACGCAACCAGTACGGGCCAACGAGGATACCAAAGAAATTCTAGTCTTCCCAGACTTCATCGCGCCCTACTTCAGACCAATCAACGGCGGTGTGTATTTTCAGCCGCCACCAAGGATCACCAAGGACGGGAAAAAGATTCCTAATGATCCTGAGATGCTTGTGCCAAACGATCTGTACCCAACGCAGCGCTTGTACAGCCCCCATGACGGTGAATGTTTGATCATGCGCCTTGTGCTCCCGCATGACGCCACCAGAGAATTTCTTCTGCCACTCAAAGACGTAACGACTCCAGACAAGCTCAAGGCCATCCTTGCATCGAACAGCGTTACCTTTGAACCCACACACGCACCTAGACTGGCCAGCTACTTGATGAAGTGGGCCAGCTATTTGATTCAAACAAAAAGAGCGGACATCATGCGTATCCAACAAGGCTGGACAGAAGACCACAAGTCCTTTGTGCTTGGCACGAGTGAGATTTTTGCAAATGAGATCAGGCACTGTCCTCCGTCCCCGATGGCCAAGAACATCGTGCGCTACGTCAAACAAGCAGGTACGTTTGAGCAGTGGCTCAAGTCAGCGCGTCTGTTCAATGACCCCGGCTATGAGTTCCATGCCTTTGCAATGCTTTGCGGATTCGCTACTCCGATCATGGAGTTCACCAACGTCAACGGTATTGTTCTATCGCTTTACGGCGAGTCCGGCACAGGTAAGACAGGCGCGTTGTATGGCGCTATGAGTATCTGGGGCAACCCCGAGAGTCTGACGGTCAACGATGCAACGCCCAACGCGCTGACCCAGCGCATGATTACCTCGAAGAATATTACGTTTGGTCTTGATGAGCAGACCAACCTTGACGGCAAGGTGGCGTCTGATGTGGTGTACAAGACTTCTGCGGGTCGCCCAAAGATTCGTCTGATGTCTTCAGCCAACCAAGAACGTGAGTCAGAGTTCATCACACGCTTGATAACGATCATCACTTCAAACAACAGCCTGATTGACATCATCTCGACCTACAAATCAAACACCACGGCAGAGGAGATGCGTATCCTTGAGCCGACAATCTCTAAGCCAAACGTGCCGGGATACGAGCTGACACTTGAGCGCGGTATTGAGATGTTTGAGCAACTCAAGAACAACTACGGACACGCAGGAGCACCGTACATACAAGAGCTGCTGAAGATCGGGCCAGAAGAAATCTACCGCCGCATCAAGATCGCCCACATGCATGTGTCTGACAAATACACGAACAGTGGCGAGTATCGATTCCTGTCCAACCTGATTGTTGGTGTGATGCTTGCTGACCGTATCCTGCGCGATATGGGTATGCTGGACTTTGACATGGACCGGATCATGGAAGTGGTCGGCAAAGAGTTCAACCGCATCATTGCTGGCAAGAAGAAGGCCGATGCAGACGACCGTGGCGATGTTCTGGGTGACTTCATCAACAAGAACATTCAGAACATGCTGGTGATTCACGACCACAAGGTCAAGGTCACGCCTCGCGGCCCTCTGTATATACGCGCTGAAGTGGACGACAGTCAAATCTACATCTCTACCTCTGCGCTGAAGCAGTACCTGCATGAGATAAAGCTTGGCATCAAGGACTTTGAAAAGCGCCTATCGAACTCCGGTGTGCTGGTAGGCAAGATACGCAAGCAGATGGCTTCTGGATGGAACGAGGCAATCGGCAGTACCAACGTACAGGCGTACGTCATCCAGTCAGACATCTCCCACTTGTTCCCTGAAGAGATAAAGATAGATGAGCAAAAAGCCGAGTGAGCCAGCGCCAGAAGACGAACCCGAATGGGTGTTCCCCTACGAATTCATGAACGTAGGGGATAGTTTTTTCATCCCAACTATGCGTCCACGGCACATGGTCTACATCATTGATGTGACCTCAAAGAAAATAAAAGTGAAGATGAAGACTTACCCCCGACACGAGAACGGTGTTCTCGGTGTCAGGGCGTGGCGCATCGGTTAGGGCTTGATTTCGTACGCCTCGAATACATCCAACATGTTGCGCTTAACAAGGTTCTGCGCTTGGACGATATTTTTCACGAGCTCGGTGCGCTCTTTAGGTGTCAGCCCTTGCATCCTGCGGTACACGTTCGCTTGCTCACGCAAGTTGCGTAGCGTCTGGTTTACCTGTCGGTTGTAGGTATCTACCAGCGCGGGATGCAGGGGGTTGTTCTCGATGTAATCTGCGTACCGTTCAGGACTGTTAACCTGAAGAGTCTTGAGCCTACTCTGAATATTCAGAATCTGCTTCTCTACGTTCGAGAACTCACGAGCGTCGATGTTTGACGGAGCGCCGAAGAAACTGTCGAATATCAGCGTGTCGGTCTTAGGATTGAACTCTTTATCACCAGCAGCCACAAGCGCGATGTTGTGCGCACCGTGCCCCAGACGGGAGACACCGTCAAGGTAGTTATTAGCGAAGAAGTACAGAGTGTTCGGACTCCAGTCTACTCCGCCGTTTGTGATCTCATAGAGAGTACGCACCGCAGTTTTATACAGCTCAGGGATGTTGTCGCCGCCTGTGTACGCATCACCAAATCGTGACTGCCTGTTGTTGTAGATTTCACGACCCAGACCATCCACGTTCATAGTCCACTCAAGGAACGGACGCAATGCGCTTGGCAACGCTGAGTCCATCAACCACGCCGCTGGCTGGTCCATCGGGTTGATACGCGAGACTGGCAGGGGTAGGAATGAGTCCATACCAATCAGCGCTGTGTTGGTAAGAGCATCCTTGACGGAAGTATTTCCGAGGCCAACAGAAGCTATCTGCGCCCCCGCCGCTGCGAACGCGCCCAGACCAAAGCCCCAAGGCAACTGCAGTGGGGTTTCAAAACCGGGGATGAAGAATCTAGCATAGCGAGACCAGCGCGTTGCGTCATCAGTAGCTACTTTGTTGCGGCCTTGATCATCATCGTCAGCCAACATGTAGGCCATACCGTAGATCGCTACGCCCATACCCAGCAAGCCAAGAGTCATAGCTTGAGCAGACCTTTTCTGCTTCTTATACTCTTCTTTGAACTTTTTAACGGCTGCTGGATCGTTACGCACTGTCAGCGGCAGATCAGCCATAGCGGACTCAACACTACGCAGTGATGGCTCAAGCGCCTCAATAGCTCGAACCGCACCAGTAGCAGCGGGACGGAAGAACATAAACGCAGCGCCAGCAGCACGGCCCCACTCACCAACCTGTTCAAAGTTGGCCAGATTTTTAGCGTAGCCCGCTGCCTTCGTGGCTGCCTCTTCGTTGTTCATGCCCTGCGCCATAAACTGCGACTTGGATACTTGATAAGCCGCTGCGCGGCTGGCCAATTCAAAAGTATCAACCCAGATATCCACGACTTTGTCTACGGCGGCTTTGGCCTTCTTAAGGTTTCCACTGCCCAGATCACGTTGAAGTTCTTGCTGCTGCGACTTAGAAGAGATGCCTTGCAAGTACGATACCTTGCCGCCCTTCTGGATGTACTCGTACATATCTGCTACGTACGGGTCTTTAGCAGCCAGCCTTTCAATCTCCGCAAAATTACCCGCCTCATACAAACGCGCTACGTTTCCAGCTTTGAATAGGCCACCCGTGGCTACCTTTGCTGAGATAGCACCGATGTATTGCGCTGCGGCCTTTGGCCCCATCTCCGCGCCGATTGTGAAAGCGTTGGTCAGCGCGTCACGCACGAAGTTCATTGGCCCGAACGCTATGTTGTAGCGCGTGTGCATCTGACCAATCGTGCTGGTGACTGTGTTGAGCGCATCGATAAGAGGCTGCGATTCCTGATACGTACGCTTGATTGCTTCGCGTTGCTCTTTGTCACGCAGCAAGATGATGTCAACTGAACCATCAGGGTTGTAGTGGTACACATAGTTGGGGCCGCTGTATTCCTGCATGGCTGCTTTGTATCGGTCAGCAAACGGTATCGTTGCCTTGATCTCACCGTACAGCAAGCGCTTCTTAGAGTCAGCGTCCTTGACTGAGTTCTTGATTGCCAGAGTCACATCTTTGCGACCAGCACGCATAGCAGCGCGTGTTGCGTCCACCATCGATTGCAGTATCGAGTTGTCGGATTCAGTCTCGCGACCCTCAAACGAATACTGTTTGTCCTGCAGTTCAGTACCAAGACGGGGGCCGTCAAACGACAACAGGTCGTCGTTCTTATTGACGAAGTGCTGTTTACCCTTGAGCGGTATGTAGTTTTCCCAACCGTAGAAGTCCACGACACTCTGCACAGGCTTGGACCAGTAGTTGGATTCTTTATCCAGCTCAGTCGTGGCCTTATGCAATCCTTGCAGAGCTTTCATCGCCTTATCTACAGCAGCCTTTGTCTTGTTGTCTTTGCTTGTGTACAGAGCTTCTGTAACTTTCTGCATATCGGCAGGGGAGTAGCCACCGACCACGTTGTACTCAGCAGCATCGCGCTTCACAGACTTGTAACCGCCCGGCTCAGCGCCGTTGATACCTGAGAATCCTGTCGGGTCAGCGTGCTTGGCCACTACGTCATTCAGCGCAGTACGTAACTCTTTGATCTGCTCAACGCTCAGTTTGCCCGAGAAGATGGCATCCATCGCACGGATGCGGAACTCAGAAGGCGCAATGTTAAGTGTCGTACCGTTGGGCAGTGTGATATTTGTTTTGCTGGTGCTCAGGGGCACGTTGAGCATGTACTTCACATCACGGCGCTCGCCCTCGTGTCGCGCCATACCCAACACATGCAGATCACGGGCTGCTTCATCAACAGTCTGCCCCGTTGCTTTTGCGTAGTCGTTGATAGCGTTACGCAGATCAGAAGCGGCGGGCTCTACTCTAGTCAGGTACAAGTCTTTGGCACGACCCGAAGACAGAACAATTTGGGTGTACACATCGTTCAGGCTGCTACCACTGTAGATGATCTTACCCGCACGAGACAGCGCGTCTTCCCAGCGCTTGATGGAGTCACGGCTGTTCTGAAACTTTTTCTTGAGATAGTTGTATGCCTTGCGCGTGCCGTAGTGTTTACGGATGTTAGATACGGTCGATATCTCAGGCAGTTCGTTGCGCTTGAGGATTGCATCGACTGAGTTGTCTTGCGGTTCAGCCTTCTTGCGCTCTTGTTGCGCAGCGGGTTTCTTAGCGGGTAGCGCTTCGCGCTCGATACGCTCGGTCGAGGCTCCAGCAATAGACTCAAACGCTTGGAAGACTTCGAGCAGTGCATTACGGGCTTCGTAGTTGGTTTCCTGTCCCTGAAACATTTTCTTGGTCAGACCAAGGACGTTGAGCACGCCAGTCATGAACTCGGACCACGCCGATTTTGTCTCTGGCAGGATTGTTGGGAAGGTAACGATCTTGTTTTTCTGTTTGACATCTAGTCTGACGCCAGCTAAGTCTTCCTGAAAGAACTTATCTGTCAGTGCGTACGACACAAACTCAAACAAGTTTTCAAACGCATCGGGATAGCGAGTTCCTAATTGGTCGCTCGCACGATTCATCAAATCCTCAAGCATCTCAGCAGCTTCGATCTGCGCGTCAGTCAGCCCTTTGAGGTTGCCTTTCTCATACTGGTCGAGCACCTTGATCGTAGCGGCGTGCACAAACTCATGCAGGATGATCGCATCGGTCATCCCCTCTGCCGTTACAAGGATCGTATCGGTCTTCGGGTCGTACTCGGCCAGTCGCCCTTTAGGCAGCTTGTCAACGTACTTGATCTTGGTCTTGAGCTTCAGGTTAGATATGGCCTGCGCAACGGCTTTATGCAGCTTGTTCTTAGCCTGTGTACGCAGGTAGTTCAACACGTTCTCAGTGTTACCAGCTTTGACCTGTTCAGCAGCCTTACTCGGAATGAATGCGCCGCGCCCAATGCGCTCTACGGGAGATGGACGACCCTTGTTAGCCTCGCGTTGCGCACGCTCGGTTTCAATCTCTCCTTGAGCTTTCTCATAGGACTTGAGTTCGGTCTCTTGCAGCGCAGCTTTCTCGTCTGTCTTCTGAGCGCCTCTGCGCTCACTGATTGACTTGGACAGGTTGCTAAACGCTGAGTCGATGTTCTCAACGGTAGGATCAACGGTCTTGCCGTTTTTCTTGCGGTACTTCAGGTCTTGTTTGAACTTAGCTTTCTCTGCATCGGTAAGTTCAGAATACGGTGGCAACGACAAGCCAGTCCGTTTGTTGTAGGCAGTGCGCTGCGTTTCGTAGAGACCTTCTTCACGGTTACCTTGAACTTCGCCAGTCGCTGTGCGTTCTTTTTTAGCGGTGTAGCGGTTCAGTGCTTCCAACGCTTTTTGCCGTGCCAAGGGAGTAATCTGCCCGAGCTCGTTGGTAGCCAGATTATCAAGATACACACGCTTCTGATCTGCAGTGAGCCGGTTCCACTCACGCAACTGTTCGCGTTTTGCGTTCAGGGCATCGAGCGCCGCTTTGAGTTGCGCTGCGCGTTCTGCTTCTGGGACTACGTCTGTATCTTGCTCGCGCTTAAGAACGGTGTCGGCTTCAATGCCGTTGCGCTCCAGCATGTCTTCAAACGCGCCGAGCTTCTCACCCTCCCAGCCGAACTGTGGAGACAAGCCACCCTTCTCGGCCTCTTCAATGAAGTTTTGTGTATCGTCATCATATACAACGCTCTTGCGTTCTTCATTGAACTTCTGGCCGATACGAGTCTCGGTCTCAGCAATCTGTGCGTCAATCTCATCTTGCTGGATGTCACGCAGATCAATCCCCAGCGCCTCGGCTTGCGCCTTGCGTTTGGTCAGGAGTTCTTGACGGGGCCCGGTTACTTCGGGGGCTGCGGCAGGTTCTTGTCCTTGCGTTTCTGTTTTGACGGTTTCAGCGGTTTCAGTGCCAAGGGTTTCTCCAGTAGTTGATGGCGTTACAGGTGCTGTGGGTGGTGTCGTAGGTTCCGCAGGAGGCGTTACTGCAACGGGCTCCCCTGCTTCTCTTGTAGCAGGCAGGCTAACATCCGGTCCAGCAGAAACCATTCCATCTCGTTCAGATGAGACAGTTCCTCCGGTGGTGGGAAGTTCAGGGGTTGGTTGTGTAGGTACAACAGGGCTTGTTCCACCTGCTGGTTGTTGAGTTCCTGCAACATCTGTCGCTCCTTGCGTAGTTGTCTGGGCAAGCGCATCGATCCGTGCTTTCAGTTTCTTTTGCTTTTGCCTTTTACCGTACAGCTCGCCTTTTTCTTTACCAGTCAAGGTAACGCCACGAGCTTCCATCTCTTTGATTTCGGCTTCTCGCTGATCGTACTCAGCTTTCAGTGTATCTATCTCAGGGCTAGTTTTTGGCGCGGGCTTATCGGCAAAGATATCGGCAAGAGAAGTGATGGTGCTTTCTTGTTTCTGATTAGTGTCAGTCGTCTGATCTTGTTGCTGAGTAGTGTCAGTCGTCTGATCAACAGCCGCAGGGATATCTTTTGTAGGAGCGCGACCCGCCAACAGACCAGCACCGCCACCCATACCAGCAGCGCCCAGCGTGGCCATAGCAGCGGTCTCTCCAGCCCCTGCCGTCAACTCACGGTCAAGCCCAGCCTGCTGCGCAGCAATGTTTTGCGCAACGCGACCGCCAACTTCTTCGATGTTCTCACCGGGGATTTCTTTGATACCAGTTACAGCGCCTGTACCGATGCGGCTACCGGTAAGCTTCTTACCAGCCAAAACTTCTTCAAGCGCTTTACCGCCGGGGAGGTATTTGTTTGCCAGCTTACTGAGCGCATAGCCAGCCAAACCAGCGGCACGGGCCTTGTTGATTGTCTCAGCGGCAGCCTGCTCTTCAGACATGCCTTTGGCGCGAAGTTCTTTGTAGATTTCGTCGTATGTGCCAGCACCTACGTCCGCACCCTGCATCACGGCTCCAGTTTCGATCGCCGCCGTCGTGCCAGCTTTAGTTGCTGCAATCTTTGCCGCATCTGCCGCTGCTTCTTTTGTAGCTCCTTTGGCCAAGGCGGCAGCGGATGCCCGACCAGCGGTTATGGCAGCGGTAGCGCCACCAGTCAACAACATGGGCAGAATCTGCGGAGCTTGCTCAGCAAGGAAAGATGTAATCAGAGCCGGGTCTTTGATTGTTTCTCCGAGCGCGGCCTTGAACGCAGCAAACTGGCCTTCCTTCTCCGCCTCTTGAACCTTGGCAGAACGCTCGGCTTCACGGGCTTTCAGACCCGCAGATTTCATCTCTTCGCCATACTTGGAGATGTCCTCCCCGAGACCCAATGAACCAGTCTTAGAGAAGTCGCCTGTGGCCAGACCGTATAGCTGCCCCGGCAGTTGGACAAGAGAGCCGACACCGGAAACAACACCCGCGCCGACGTCTTTTGCAGCTTCACCCCAAGTGCGGTCTGTAGGTGCGGGTTGTGCTGACATCAACCCAACACGACGCATTAACTCGGACTGCGTTGTGCCCTCTGGAACATTGGTGATGATTGTTCCATCCGGTAATCTAACGTCCATTGTTTACCTCACTTCGGCAGAGAGCTGAAGTCTACAACAGGTGGCTTACTGGCCCCACCAACAGATTCTACTGGCGTGTCGGAAGTTACACCAATCCTTGCGGGATCAATACTATTGTCCCTTGCCTTAGCAGCAAGCCTGCTTTCAATCTGTCTGATACGTGTGACGGTTTCAGGCTTTGGGCTGCCTATCATACGAAGCGCGGAGAGTGTTTCTAAATCTGTCTTAACGCCCGGTAAAGCTTCAAACTTCTTAAGGAGCTCCATGTCAAGACCGGGCTTTTTGTACTCAGCAAACTCTTTTGCGAGGTTTTGGAGTATTGCGGCGTCTTTCTTAGGGTCGTTTGTTTTTAGGCGATTAAACGTCTCCTCAACTATGTTGAACGGACGCCCCGCAGCGTTTGCCCGCGCATTGATCTGCGCCACTTCTTTTTGGATATCCTGACCGCGCATTTGCGCTTGCGACTGGACGTCCTGATTACGCATCTGGCCCAGCGTTTGAGCGCGTTGCAGATTGGCAGCGGAGGTGCTCTTCTGGTCTTCGCCGAACAATTTTCCGCTGGTGTCATAGCGTTTCGTGCCAGTCTCCAGATTGGTCTTGTTGATGGCGTTGATGGCGTTCAGCATCTCGCGCTGGTGGGCCATGTCGGCATTGAAAGTCTCTTGCGAGGCCCGCTCCCCAGCAGCGCCAGCGCCGCCATAACCTTGGCCAAAACCGCGAAGCACGGCACCCAACTCAGCGGAAGGACGGCCAGCAGCATACTGAGCTTGGCGTTGCTTCATGGCAGCCAACAGGCCACGCTCTTCTTCGCCAAACGGTTTGTCCAGACCATACTGAGTCGCAAATTTGCGCTCTTGCGCCATGGCCTCTTCAGGTGTCATAGCCTTGGCCGCGTTGCGGTTTGCATCCAGAGCCAAACGAGCAACTTCAGCTTGTGGATTTTCTGGGGTAGGCGTAGTGGCACCGGGCGCAGCGGCTGATGCGGGACGTGCGGCTTGCTGGCGTTGCTGTTGCTGCTGTTTCTGTTCAGCCAGCGCCTTGAGGTCTGCAATGGGCGCAGGAGGTGTAGGCCCAGCCTTGCGGACATAGGTCTGTTCATCCGGCTGCGGACTCGTCATTGGAGGCATCTCCGAAGCCGCGCTGGCTTTTGGACTGCTAATCGTGGGGGCCATCTGCCTGCGGCGCTCTAGCTCAGCTTCTTCACCAGCACCTAAATCACCGTGATACAAGCCGAATCCATATCCAGCTATACCTGCGGGATTCAAGCTACGGAATAAGTTACTTTTTGCTGCTTGCGCCGTGGGCGCGGCTGAAGGTGCGGCTGAAGGCGGTGTTGGAGCTGCTGCCTGAACTCCGGCACGCATCATGTCCCTAATTTCGTTCTGAACTTTAGGTGGCGCTTTTGTAAATTCTTCTGGGGTCAAGCCCATCTTTTTCAAAAATTCAATTAGCTCAGCTTGTGGATGCACCCGCGCCCCACCCCCGTTGCTAAAAGCCACGATACCGCCGTGCTGGAAATCAAACCGCACAGGGGCACGGGCTAACCCGCCACTGGCTGCCATCATGGTAGGTTGGGGTTGCGCTTCGGGTTGTGGAACCCCGGCAGGGGCGGGCATGGGGCCGCGAGGCTGAGCCATCTGTTGCATCATCTGCTGTTGCTGCATGGCTTGAGCGGCCATCAGGCCAGCCTTCTGCTCGACCTGCTCTTTGACGCTGGGCTGTGGGCCCTGCTGACCGCCTTGGGCGGTGGCCATCTGCTTTTGCGCAAGCTCGCGGCGCTGCAACTCCCCCAACGCCAAGTAGGGCGGAACCTCGGGGTTCATGCCATTGGCATACTGCTGGATCACCTGCATTGGCAGGTCCTTCAGGCGTTCGTTTATTTGTACGAGGTTCATGTTTCGACCTTATTTGGCAGGAGTGGCAGGAGTAGCGGGGGCTTGGCCAAGATTCGCTAGCTTGTCATACAGTCCCTGCAGGTCAGAAATCTGCCCGCCAATCCGGCCCAGCTCCGTTGTATTCGCGGTTGTGGCAGTGGTGGTGACGGGCAGGCCCTGCAACAAGTCTTTCTGGTACTGCGGCATCTTGTACGCAAAGTCGCGCTGCTCTTCAAACTGCGCCTTGTCTGCTGCAATGCCTTCGGAGGTGATGCCACGCTGCTGAGCGCCGAGACCCGACAACTGGTCGAGAGACTTAAGGCCGAAGTTTGCACCGAACTGACGAGATGCCTCATCCGCTTCGCGCTCTTTGTTGAACTGGCCGAGACCCAAGTCATAGGCAGTCTTGTAGCCTTGACCCAGCACGTCTTGCTGCTTGTCCAGCAGGTTGCGACGACCCTCGGATTCCATAATTGCCTGACGGCTTCCGCCAAACGCTCCGGCCTTGGTCAATCGACCTGCATCAGCCACACGCTGGATGTCGGACTGGCGTTGTAGTTCGCGCAACTGGGGGTCCAGTGAGGCTTGCAGGTACGGGTTCATGTACTGCTGAGCTTGTTGTGCCCCAAACCCGCCAGTGAACTGCCCCGGTGTATACCCAGCTTGAGCCACCTCACTCATACCAGCAAAAGCCTGTTGCTGAAGGTCGGACGCGCCAGCCGTAAGGGGGCCTTGGTACGCTTGATAGGGCTGCTGCGCCAACGCTGCGCCTTGGCCCAAATAGTTGGTCACGTATTCGCCAGCCCATGGGGACAGTTGCGACGACGCAGAGGTGCCGAACCCTGCAGTGCTGGCTGCAGAGGGGGGAGTGGGTGTCGTTGCGGGCGCGGCAGTAACCAGATTGCCGGTGTTGAATTTCTGCACAGCGCCGCCGCCAGCATAACCGGCCAGACCGCCACCCGTGAACTCGTCAGGGTTGATTTCCTTGCCCTGCTCCTTGGTGCCGGTTCGCGCCTCGCGGATGCGGTCCATCATCTCATAGAGCTTTTTAGCGCCAGCATCAGAGTTACCGTTGCCCAGATGAGATACCACGTCAGCCGGAATGACAAACTCTCCGTGGCTGAGCGCCGCAGGTTGCTCACCATCAATGCTGCTTGGGATTTCATCAGCCATGCCATCTGTTTTTCCTTGCAGGTATCGACCTGCATCTGCGAGACCGCCTTGTGCCATAGGAATTCCGCCTTGTGCGGTGAGTTGAGTGGGAATCTGCGGGAGCGCCGCAGGTTGTGCCGGGGCCTGCGCGGCAGGTCGGCTGTACGCCAAGTTCATCTTGCCAGCGTATGGGTTGGGGGCTGGGGCAGGACGGGGCTGGTAGGCAGCCAGTAGGCCCGCAGCTTGTTCTGCAGAAGCTGCCTTGGCACCGGCCGTGTCGCCCTGTGGGGCGAACCGAGTGTCTGTGAAGTACTGACGGCCAGCCTCACCGGGGCGGCGGTTGGGATCGTTGTATTGGACCTGCTCACGCACAGCCTCCAGCTTGGGCACTGGCTTGTTGTAGCCGCCTGTCTGGACTTGGTTTTTGCCAGCCAGCATGGCAAGTGCTGCTGCTGCAGTACCCATCCCGGCCATGTTGACTTTCCCGGTAGACGGATCGAACAGGTATTTCTTAAGGAAATCTTTGGCTCCACTTCCTAGTGTCGCCACGGCAGATTTGGCAAAGTCCTCAAAACCAGTACCCTGATTTGCTGCAGCCGCTTGCGTCATAAAATCCATGAACTCTTGGTCGCCAGCAGCGCCAGTCATGAAGTCGTTGAACTCTTGGTCGCCAATCGCCCCGTCGTAGTCATACCCGTAATTGTTTGGGTCATCATAGCCATAGCCGCTGTCGCCATACCCGTAGTTCATTGGGTCATCAATGCTTGTCCCGTAGTACCGGGTGCCGATGTCTTCGTCTTCGTAAGCCATTTTGATTTCCTTTAGCGTAAGAGGTTCATCAGGTCGTCTACCGACATACCCTCCGCCAGCAGGTCATCAATGTACCCACCTGCGGCGATTTTAGTCGGCTGCGGCTGATTTTGCTGTGCTTTTTTGGCTTGAAAGCCGCTGAAGAACCCAGTGTTGAGCGCATCAGAGATGTCAAACCCGGGGCCAGCCTCGACCACTTGGGCCTGTTGCGGAGCCATTCCTGCAGCCTGCACGGCTTGGAGTTGGTCTATAACGGAGCGTACCCCCTGCTGGCTCTGGCCAATTGTTGCCTTGATGGCATTCTGGCGCTGAGCTTCTTTGGCTGCGGCTGCGGCTTGTGCTGCTTGGGCGGCACGCGCTTGTTCGGCAGCCTGCTCCCGGGCCAGTTGCGCCTTTAGGTCTGCCTGACGCTGGGCTTCGTTTGCAGCGATTTGCGACTGAACCCCACCAATCTGAGTACCAAACAGGGCTGACTGCGCGTCAATCGCAGTCTGCATGGCAGTCTTGTAGTCCATGCCCTGCTGCATAAGCTGAGCCGCAAAGTCTTTACCCTGCTGCGTGAGCTGCGTTCCAAGCCCGGCTACTTGCCCAGATACCCCGGCAATCGCGTCTTGCAGGTTCTGGCCTTGGGCAACCCTTGCGTCAGCCTCCGCCTTTTGCGCTGCTGTCAGGGCGTTGTATTGCTCGGTAGTTTTGGCTTCTAAACCTGCAATCTGGCCAGTGGTCGCCTTTTGTGCAGCAGCAATTGCCTCCTGCATCGTTTTGCCTTGAGCAACCAGCGCGTCGGCAGTGGCTTTCTGGGCTGCGCTCAAGGTGTTGTACTGGCTCGCCATCGCTGTGCTGAGGCCAGCGATCTGACTTTTCAGTGCAGTCTCTGTTGTGCCAAGCTTGGAGAGCAGGCTGGCAGCGTCGGTCTTCTGAACGGCAGCAACGTCACCAATTGCTTTTTGCAAAGCTGCGTCACGCGACAAACCGGCAGCCTCATTCTTGGCAACCTGAGCAAGGATGTCTTTTTCGGTCTGAGCGATTTCCGCTTGCACTCCACTGATTTGAGAGGCGAACTGAGTCTTGAGATTGGCTTCGGTAGTGCCCAACTGCCTCAGGACTTCCGCTTGGTTGACGCCCATCTTGGAGGACAGACTATTTAAACCAGCTTGAAGCGCAGCATCACCCTGAAGGCCAATGTCTTTTGCCGCTTGAATTTCTTTGGCAAGATCGCTCTGAACCTTCTCCAAGGCGGAGCTGGTAGCCAACCCCTTGGTAGCATCTGCGATGGCCTGCTTGGTGGCAGCGGACTGATTTGCCGCGCTTGCGTCAACGGCTTTCTGCACGTCGGCGGGCGTCAAGCCGGAAGCCTTCAATGCTTCGATGGCCTTCTTTAAATCAGCATCGCCAGTGGCAGCGCCCTTGCCAACAGCTTCGATAGCTTTGGTTAGGTCAGCCTTTGCTTTGTCCACGGCAGCCGTTACGTCGGCAGAAGATGCCCCGGTAGGCAGCTTGGAAAGCTCTGCGCCGACGATGGTCTTAACCTGCTCGGCGGTCAGGTTTGGCACTGTTGCAATTGCATCCGACACAATTTTCTGTACAGCTTCCGCAGTCAGACCGGGGTTAGCCTTTATTGCATCCCCAACAATCTTCTCCACTTGAGCGGGTGTTACGTTGGCAGTGGGTGGCGTGACTGGTGGCGTGACCGGGGGTGTCACGGGAGGCGTGACCGGGGGTGTCACGGGAGGCGTAACAGGGGGGGTCACTGGTGGCGTGACTGGTGGAGTTACGGGTGGTGTAACTGGAGGCGTCACGGGAGGCGTAACTGGTGGAGTGACCACTGGAGGCTTTACAGCCGGAGGGGTAACCGGAGGAGTGACGGGCGGAGTTACAGGAGGTGTAACGGGAGGATTCACCGGAGGTTTTGTTTTGCCGTCTACCAGCACTCTTGCTCTTTCCAGCGCGTCTGCTTCGGTTATCTTTCCAGTCAGCGACAGTGCATCTTGGTCCGTAAAATTGGTGTACCCCAAGTCACGCATCATCTGCCGAGCTTCTTCCACAGTGGTGGCCAGTGGGTCGTATTGCGCCTCCAGCGCTTTTAAGGTTGCCGCCTCGTCTTTTTGCCCAACAAAAGAATCAATCTCTTGCTTTGTTGGGTTGACGTAACCAATATCAATAAGCGCCTGCCGAACCTCATCCTCCGCAGCGACGCGGGGGTCCATATATTTTTGGATTTCTGAAGCCAGCGCTGGGCTTTGCAACTCGGCTTTTCCTCCAGTCACAGCAGAGATGTCGGCGGCGGTGGCCTTGAATCCAGAGTCGGCAAACATTTTGCTTGCGGCCAAGTACTCCGCTGGCGTTGTTTCATCCAACCCTTGCCGCCGAATGGCGTCCCCACTGAGTGCGCCTTTTGCGTCTTTGCCAAGCACAAAAGCGGTAGAAACTGCGGACCCGCCAAGGCCACCCTTCAACCCGGCATCAATAAACCTGTCCAGATTTTGCTTCGTGAAGAAGTCTTTGTTTTCCGCAAGAAAAGATTCAGCCGCAGCACTGCTCATTTCTTGGAGAATTTCGGTTCCACCTTCTTTTACGAAAGCGCTTCCAGCCTCTTTGGCGGCATTTTTATACCAAGCCCCAATCACCTGCTCGACAGGAATTTTCGACAAATTTAATCGGTCTACGATGGCTGACGGAAGAACGGAATCAAGCGCCGCATTAAACCCGCCAACGACGGTTGATATTGCCAAGTCCTTCAAATCCACCTTGCCGCTTTTTGCGTCATAGACGTTCTTGAAAACTTCAGGGACGTTCTGTGAGGCGCTTGCAGCCAAGATGGCTGGTGTCGTAAATTTCGCAGCCACCGCCAAACCGGCAGTGCTTGCAGCAGCTTGCGCCGCTGCAATTGCTTCAGCCCCAAAAACTCCTTTGGATGCTTGTACTGCCAATTCCTTTTTGATGGCTGCGTCCATTGCCGCTTTTGCCGAAGCGCGAGCAGCCACGCCAGCAGCCCCACCCATGAGCAAAGAAGGCGCAGTTGTCACCACACCCTCCATTACGGATTCCAAAACATAGGTGGCAGCACTGCTTAGGTCGTTGACGTTTTTGTACGACGCAACACGAGCAGGGTACTTTATGTTGATCTGCTTCATTGTGGCCTGAGCTTCGGCCATTTGCTTCTTGAAGTAATCTTCGTTCCCTACCGCCTTTGCGGCCATGGCTGGCAAGACATCGGCAAGCAGTGAGGCAGTTTGGGAAGAGGACCGCATGATGCTGTCCGACGCAGCAGACAGGTAGTAATCTAAGCCCCGGCCAACGACGTTGCCGTTTTTGTCATATTTGAACTGGTCGGTTAAGCTTTTGATGAGCTCATCGTTTTCGTCATAAAGTTGGATAAGGCCCTTGTCCTTGTTCCACATAAGCGTGTAACCGCTGTCATCTCTCGAGTGCTCCCATCCGGGGTCTTTTTTACCCGTAATGACAATTTCACCCAAATCATTTTCATACGCCCAGTCAATTGGCCTATTGTCTGCGGCGTCTTCAATGGTGAGCTTGCCCGAGCCAACAAAGCTAAGAGCTTTTTGTTTTTGGCTTTCGCTCAAAGTTGATACGGAGTCTTTTAGCTTGGTTGTTAGTTCGCCAGCCTTGGTTTCTGGCAACCCAATTATCTGCCGAAGTTGTTGTTCAGTGGCCGACTCTCCAAGGCCTGCGTCGTCCCATATATTTCTTGCCTCTGACTCTGATGTGTAGAGGCTGTCAACGTACTGCAATGGGTCGGCGGACGAGACAATTGCCTCCGCAGCACTTGGTGTCAGGCTGCCAAATAAGCGCGTGTATTCTTTTCCGGCACCCAGTAGCGCCTCGGCCTTTGCTTGGTTTGCTGTTACCTCGGCAGGGGTGTTGTTTGCTGGACGCTCTGGCGGTCTGCTGAACTCCGAACTCAAGTCGGAGTACAGGCCATCCCAGTAGCTCTTCTTGTTGGATGGCGCGGCGGGAGCCTGCGGAACATTTGTTGCGGCGGCGGGTAGTTTTCCGTTGTTGACCGCCTCTATCAACAATTGGCTTTGTGATTTTGGTGCGCGTGTTCCAAGACTTATCCCAAAAATTTTCCTTTCGGGTGGGTTCTCGGCACGCGAGACAGCATCGGCAATTGCAGACGCGCCTGCTGACGTGCTGATTCCTGCGGACGCGCCCCCCGAAACACCAACGCCAGAAGATGCAATTGAAGAAGAAATTGAGCTTGTTACGCTGTTGACGGCCTGCCCAATTTCACTTTGGTTTACCGAGTTGGCTATGCTGGCCGGGATGCCGCTAAGGTTTGCCATGGCCCCAAGCGCCATGCCCCCCAATGGCCCGACAGACATCGACTGAGCCGCAGCACCAACAACAGCCCCGGTAACGGAGTTTGCAACAGCCGCACCCAAATTACCATTCATCGCTGCGGTTACTGAGGCAACACTCAAGCCGGTGGCTTGTGCAACCTGACCTATGGCCATACCCATTGCTGCCTGACCGATTTGGCCGTTGGCAATTGCGCTCACCGTATTGGCACTGATAGCCACACCAGTTGCATTCGACAGTGCAGTGCCAACGATAGACGCCGCCATTTGTCCAACAACAGATGAGATCGAGTGCCCTTGGGCCATGGCGTTTGCAGCAGTGGCAATTGCGCCAACCACAGGACCTCCAATGGCCCCCATGATTTGTCCAATGTTGTTGTTCAGCCCAGAGTGAACCGCCATGGCCGCAAGAGCTTGGTTGACGGTTTGATTGGACGAAATATCTGCGTTCCCAAGACCATTTGCCGCCATAAGAGACAGCTCGGCCATGGTCATGCCATTGGTGGCTACGTTGCTTCCCGTTGCGTTTGACTGCCCCATCATTGCGGCTTCGGCAGGAGAAATCCCAAGCTCGGACATCAAGTTGGCAAGTGCTGTTTGGGCGGGGTCTGTTGCTGGGGTGGAAAACCCAGAGTCGCCACTGATGCCCGGATCACCCGGCCCCGCAGGAGTCCCACCAGCACCCGGCGAAGCAGCCCCAACCTCACCAACACCAACACCGGGGGCTGAGTCTCCAGTTCCCGTTCCAGCCGCACCTGCTCCCGGAGCATCACCGGTGGCGGACGAGGCAGCGCCCGTTCCGCCGTCACCACCATCACCAACGCTGCCACCATCATCAAATTGCATGATTGGCTGGTCACGATCCTCAACAAGACCCTGTCTCTTCAGCATGTCTATAACTTCTGGCGTCATGTTCTGTCCTTACGGGGCAATTGGGAGGATGTCGGGCAGCGGTGCGACGAAGTTTACCGTCATCACTGAGGACGGGATACCCGGATGAGGGGCTGATGCGGTCTCGGCTGCAAGCTGCACCGTTGCGTCAGACGCAGACACCATCAACTCCAAGTACTGCCCCACCTGCATGTCGATGTCAAACGAGTACGCGATGGGGGCATAAGTACCGTTGCCAGAAAGGCTGTACGCCCGGGTGGAGATTCCAATGTCCGTGCCGCTCCTGCGAATCCAAAGGAACACGTTCTTGGAGCTGTTGTTGGTGCTCTCAAGCTGGCCGGTGTACTGGAAGTTGTAGATGCCACCAATGGTGATCAGAATCCGGCTGGTGGTGCTCAAGCTGACCGCATTGTTCAAGTACGTCTGGTTGTACACCACGGGATACGCAGTGTTCGCCACAGGGATGGTCTGGTCTGCGGTGTTGAAGAACAGGCCGTTGGGGCAGTCCACGTACTGACCGCCGTTTACACCAATGATCGCGTTGAGCACATCCGACACGCGGCTGAAGTACAGACGCAGCACCTTGAGGAGCTGGTCGATGTACGTGGGCGTGTACGCAGGCACTGCGTAGGGCAGTGCTGGTGGTGGGACTTTTTGAAGGCGTGACATTTACCGCGATCCGTCAGCTCTGATGTCGAGGCGAGGAGCGCCCAACTGCCATGCCACACCCAGTGCGGTGCTGGAGATTCGCATAGCCATCTGGCGAGCCCGGATGCGCGTGTAAACCTGACCCGTGAACTGCTCCACCGGCAAGTTGACCGTGCGGATGACCGAGGCGCTGTTGGAGCCGCCCACCGATGCTGGGGTTGTGTAGCCCGAGCCGGAGTTCTTGAGCGGCAGCAGCGACATCACGATGGCCGGGTTCTCTGCGCTGGAGCCACGGAACGTCACGTCCGGCAGCATCCTCCAGATAAAGGAGAACTTGTGGCCGTCATCCAAATCAAATTCAGCGGAGGTGATGAACGACTCCATGGCAACAGGAGTGCCTTCCATGTTGTCGTCGTTTCCGACTTCATGGCTGACCAAGTTGTTGACGTAGGTGGCAGCCACAGGGCCATCCTCCAAGCCGGAGTCCAGCCAAGCCGTGCGGCCCATGTTGCCGTAGTACCAGATGTCTTCCAAGTAGTTGTAGATGGCGTACCGGTCCAGCACAACAGAGTTGGCCGAGCAGTAGAACCACCACACTTCGTTGAAGCCTTCGTTGGTGCCGCAGACCACCTGCTCCATCTGAGCGGTATTGATGTCGCTGAAGATGTATTGGCGCAAGTCGCAGCGCAGTGTCTGGGTGCGACCATCGTACTTGTAGAACTTGTCCACGCCCATCCAGTAGGAGATGCCCGAGGCAAGGGCCACCGAGTTCGGGCCTGAGATAGAGATGTTCTCACCCACCAGCTTTGCACCCCAGCCCTCAGGAGCACCCAAGTACTGAAGCGAGTACAGGGCTGCGTCCGTCCAGACCAGCAATTCTTCCCGGGACTGAAGCTTGGCAACGATCTCTGAGCCCTGAGACAGGCGCAGGCTGCCAGCTTGGTTGGTCGGCAATGGAGTCCAGTCCACCACGCTCTCCTGATCGGACCAGCGAATCAGCATGGGGTCCAGCACGGAGGAGCTCAGATCGGTGCAGCCAAAGGCGAACACAAAGCGGCTGATGTCAGACACATAGGTGATGTTGACCTTGGTCGGAACATCTGAGGCCCCAGCCATGCTGGTCACGTTTACACCACGGTTTGCCGACACCCCAGCGGAGGCATCCCAGTAATACAAGCCACCGCCGCGAGGGCAGTACACCAAGTCTTCACCGAAGTTGCTCTGGCTCCAGATGCGCAGGGAATCGGTCGATGCGCTGCCCACGCCCCATGTGCCAGTACCCCAAGCGCCAGCGCCCCAGCCGGTCAAGGGAGCCACGACAGCAGGGCCGACGTTGATCTGGTAGGCCGCAGTGACGGTTCCGCCGCCAGTGGCCGTAGATGAGGCATTGCTCGAGGCCGTGATGCTGTACTCGCCGGACGTGTTGGTGGTGATCTGGTACTCGCCGTTCAGGGTCAAGCCGCCCACGGCAGTGGCCCCGCTGAAAGTCACGAAGTCACCGTCCGTGTAGCCCCCTGCTGCGTCAGTCACCACCACAATAGGGGAGCCGGAGGTGGTCTCAAACGGATTGGTCAGGGTTTCTGTATCGCGCAGGGGGGTGATGTCATAGTAGCTGCCGCCTTGGTTCACGTAGAACTTCAGGTTGGTGCCCACGCCAATCAGCTTGTTGCCACCCAGCGTCACCCAGTTGTTCAGAGACCGGCAGATGCCGAGATAGTAGCTGGTGGAGTACGGTGCCCAGCCACCCAATTTTTCAGCCGAGCCGGAGCGAAAGCGAATCTTGTCGCAGTCGTACCAACCCGCAGCATACGAGCCGTTTACACCCGTTGGGCCGACGTTCTCGGACAGGTATCTGGTGTTTTCCCGGGCAACGCCGGGACGGATCAGTATTTTCTTGAGTGGCACGGTTTACCTCATGCGGTCATGGATGAGGCGGTATTTTGCACTTCCGCTACACGGCGGCCCCAGCCCTTACCAAATGTACCCCAATGAGGCAAATCCATCAAGAAGGACAGGCGGCGCTTGGCGTAGTCCTCCACCAGCTCTTTCGGGTCAAACGCAGCCACGGCAGCCAGCGTCTTGGGGCCAATGCCACCATCAGGCTCGACACCCACGCAGGATTGCAGCCACTTGGCAGCACGCCCGGGGCCGGAGTTCACAGCAGCGTCAAAGACGGCGTAGTCCACCCCTTCAGGCAGATCGTCGCCCTTGATCTTGTCCCAGTACTTGGCCTTGTACATGGGGCCAACCAGCTCGGGCGTCAGCGCACGCATGGCCTTTTCGTCCACCTCGTGACCCACCCACTCCTCCCAGACTCTCTGAGTCACGCCAAGGTTGGTTCGACCACCCGGGTCGGACGGGTGATTTACGTAGCCGCCCTCATGGTGGAGGATGGCCTTCAGTGCTGCGTCGAAGTTCTGTTTCATTTCAAGTCCTTGAGTTTTTGGATGTCAGCGCCTTTGTCCTTGGAGCCCTGTGAGCTGCCACGGTGAAAGTTCAGGATGGTACCGCTCATGGTGATGAGTGAGCCAAGTGCCATGTACACCAGCTCCTTGTTGGCCTCTGGGACGCCCTTGATGAAGGCAAACCATGCCAAAAAGATGGTGGCCGACACAATCCCCACGTCCAGCGCGTAAGCTGTGTTTTTGGCAAGCCATGAGGCATTGGCTGACTCTTGCACCTTGGCGTTCATGTCCCGGGCGCTGTCGGTGTTGGCATTGCTGATCTCAAGCACCTTGGTCTCGTTGGCCATCCGGGCCAGCTCGCCGTTCTCCTGCATCTGGGCCAGCTCTTGCTTTGCGGCTGCGGCTGCTGCGGGGTCTGGCAGGAATCTGTCAATCAGTTTGCCGCCGATGGCAGCTAGTGGGTTCAGGTCACTCAGGTTCATCAGTTACCTCTCTTCGTCAACATAGCGCTGGCGATCTCCAGCATAAATTTGGTTTGCTGCAAGTCCTCTGGGGGCTGTGTCCAACCCACCGTAACCTGCCCCACAAACCTCGGACTGTCTGGCGGCACGCTCACCCGGCAAGTGAAGGTCACGCCCTTCTCGATGTACCACAAGCCCACTTCAGACTGCGCGTAGCGGTACTCTGAGCACGGTATTTCGTTGGTCATCAACTTGACCACATCTGCGTTGTTGCCTGCGTTCTGGGTGAACAGCCCCACGTCGATGTCTTCGATGGATTTATCCCTGCCGTCCTTGGTGTAGGCCCGGTACAGCACCCGCGAGTTGAACAATGGGTTGACTTTGAAGATCGCCACCACCGAAGCGCCGGTCTGTTTAAACAGCATGGCGCTGGCATCGTCCGTGCGGGACGTGTTGATCTCCGGCAGCTTCTTGGACTCTTTGTAAGCGTCCCTCATGAAGTCTTGGTTCTGCCACAGGAAGTACCCGGCAAAGGCCACGATACCCATGATGAGGATGGCGAACAGCTTGAACGGGCTGTCCACATACCCGAGCACCTTGTCGAGTGTGGAGTTGGGGTTGAGTTTTTCGTCGCTCATCGCAGGTGCTTCATGTAAATGACAATGCCACCGACCATCAGGCCAGCCAGCACGATGGTTGCCATGCCAAGGGCAATGTACTCAATCAACTGTGCGAGGCGTGCTGCTCTACGGGCTTCTTCACGGGCAGCAGCTTCTTTGGCCTCCCTGCGCTTTCTGGCGGCAGCAGCTTGGAAGTTCTGCCAGTCATTCCACATGCCCGGCCTACCAGCGTAGACCATGCGCTCACGGAGTTCTTCTTCCTGCTGCTTGAGCTGCTCAAGCGCCATGAACTCCTCAAGGTCCGAGCCACCACCCTTCTGAGTGGCCTTTTCCTGAATCTTGGCCTTGTTGTCGAAGTAGTCGAAGACCCGGGAGCCAAGCTGGTGCAGCTCCTTGCCATTGGCCAAGGCTTGCTTGATCACGGAAAATGCCGCGTTCGCAGCCATAACCTCAGCCAACATACTTCACATCCAATAAAAAAGGGCTGCCTTGACAAACAAGACAACCCCTGACACAAGGGCTGCTGCCGCTATGAACGACAACAGCCAGTCTCGCATCTTAGTCCGTGCCGCCTGCGGCAGCTTCTTCAGGCATGGCCTCCTTGGGTACTTGGACCTGAGGGATGGCTTGCTCTTGAATGGCTTGGATCAAATTGGTGACCTCTGCGTATGGGCGGGTGCCCAAGTATTGCAGGATGCCGTTGACCAAACCCAAGGACAGGGAAATGTTTTGCTCGTTCATTTGTTTCTCCAAAGCAGTGCGGTAAAGGGGCCGCACGAAACCCCATGAACGTGATTATGCCGCAGCAGACCAAGGTGTGCCAGTGGCGGTCACAGGGTTTTTCTGCAACTCAATGTTTTGGGCCAGAGCGGCTTCAGTGGCGTCTTTGTCTACGCCCGATGCCCAGCACCAATCCAATACTTCTTGCATGGTCACATCAGCATAGGGCACGGAAGGAGTGCCATCAGCCCATGAGCAGGTTGAATAGGCGGAGGCCGAGTAGTCTCCGTCAGCGGCTGTGCAAGTCCAGTGTGCCGTGGTGATGAAGCCGTTGGAGACTTCGTAGTTGGTTTGGGTGATTACCCAGTTGTATGCGATTGTCATGATATTTCCTTTCGATTAACTCATGCGGTACAGGATGAAAGTGTTTGCAGCCGTGCGGCGGATGCGGAAGTTTGCCGATGTGCCAGTGGCAATTGTCAGAGCACCCAGCGATGTTACGCCAGTGTTGACAGCCATTGTGATCGTGCCAGAGGCAGTGTTGATGACGGTGAAGTCATAACCCAAGTTGGTTGTAGCCCAAGGAACCAGAGTTTCCATTGTGGAGCCCAGAGGCATCGTCACGGTGTAGCTTGTGCCAGTCGTGTTGATGATCTGGCCTTGGATGTTGGCGTTGGTCAGTGTTGCTGTGGTGCTGATGGACGCAGGTGCTGGAGCCCAGACAACTGCGGAGCCAGTCTGCATTTGCACGTTGCCCACGTTGTCAATACGCACGCGCTCGGTGTCACTACCTACGTTAAACGCCATGTAGTCGTTGTTGTACACCGCAGCATTGATGGATGCCTTGATAGCACCGTTGCTGTCAAACGCCAGCTTAACCACTTGAGTGGAGGCTGTGTTGTTGTTGCGCAAGATCAGTGGCGTAGTAGACCCAGACCCGTCCACTTTAAATGTTCCAGCCCCAGCTACGTCCAACTTAGTTGCTGGCGAAGTTGTCCCAATACCCAAGTCACCATCTGCATCCAGCGTCATCGCCTGTGTGAAGGTGATGGCTGTTCCCGCTGTGCCGGAAGGGGCGCTGAACCAAGCATGAGCGCCTGCTAATTGACGATACCGACTTGCGGCGTCAGTGCTTGCGTAGACAAATGTTCCCGAGCCAGAATCATAAGTATTCTGTCCAAGCGAAATCTGCGTTGTTGAAAACGCCCAAACAGCGCCGCCAGAAAGTTGTATCGCTTTATTACTGGCCCCCCAAGCACTCGGAGTAACTCCCAAGCCGAGGTTGCCGGAGGAGTCGATACGCATGCGTTCTACGCCTGTCGCACTGGTGCTGTCTGATGTCGCAAAGGTCAGGCTAACCAAATTTCCAGCAGAATTCTCAATCACGCTGACAATCTTTGCCTTCGCGCCTGTACCGTTGGTAGAGGCATCGTTGGCGTAGAAGTCAATTTCACCGATGACGTTCCCGGTCGTCAGCGCCGTGTTGGAGTTTTCAAGCGTCAAGACCGCGCCAGTAGAGCCAGAGCCGCTTGGGTTAAGCAATGAGCGTGGCGAACTCGTCCCAATACCCACGTTGCCTGCGGCGTTCAGCGTCATGCGGATCGAAGGTGTGCTTGCGCCATCCGCTGTGGTCGAGAAATACAAACCACCGGGCATGTCGTTTGTGCCGGGAGTGCCGTCAACAAAACCTGCAATTTGAGCGCCACGAACAAAGTTTGTACCGTCAGAGCCTGAGAAGCGGATTGCGCCCAGAACATCGCCGTTGTTCACAACTGTCTGCGAGCCAACTGTTGCGTTGCGCGAAAAGCCCATCTCAAGGAAAGGGGCTGCGTTTGTTGTTGCGAACGCATACTGACCGATGCTGCTGGCTGCGGTGGTTCCACCAAGGGTTTCAATTCCAGTTACAGAGCCCCCAGAACTTGTGACACCCGCTGATCCACCACGGATAATTTCACCAGTAGAGAGGATGCGCATGCGCTCGGAGCCATTGGTGTTGAACACCATATTGTTGTTCACGCCGCCACCAAGGTTGATCGAGGCGTTTGTGACACCCGTATTGCCAATGGAGCGGATTACACCGTTGCCTGCTGTGCTGTCAGTGCGGGTGAGTGTGAGGATGGCAGATGTAGCGTCTGCCACATCAAGACGCGAAGATGGCGTAGCAGTCCCAATACCTACGTTGTTGCTTGAGCCTATGATACGCATGGACTCCACGCCAGACTGAATAAATGCAATTGACTGCGTACCACTGGTCGTAATCTGTGCAGTTGATGGGTTTGTGGCTGCGGATGACCCGTTCATCCGGAAATCAAAAGTCACACCATCAGAATTTTGTGCTCTAAAAAGACTGGGGTTTGCGGCATTTGTCCCCAATGCTTGAATTATGACGCTGGCAGCAGACGAAACAGTTAGCTGGTTGGCAGGCGTAGTCGTCCCAATACCCACGTTGCCAGCAAAATAGTTCTGCGCAGTCCCGCTGGCGTAGATGTTGTACTTGTTTGAGCCGCTAGAGACAAGACTGGTGATACCGTAGTTGTTTGTGCCTTGGGTTTGGTCAACGATGTAAAGACCGTGAGCATTGGTAATTGTTGACGCTGCGCCTTTTACTGGATTAAACGCGTAAAAACCAGCTACGTCAGCAACCGTAAAAACTGCATCAGCCGTACCCGGCTGCGCGGAAAAAGACCGCAGGGCAACCGTGGCTGCAGACGTGGCAGTGGGGTACGAATACACACCAGTCTGAGTTGTTCCTGTCAATGCGGTGCCGCGAGCATAAAGGGCAATTGCGCTGTTTGGGGCAACACCCACACCCATATACCCGTTCACCGTCACAGTGTCGGTAGAGGCATCACCAAGGGTTACGTTGCCTGTGGTGATGAGACCACCAGCGCCGGGGTCTGTTGTGGTGCCGATGGACAAGCCGCCAGCAGCGGAGAGGCGCATGCGCTCTGAGAAAGTAATCGCAGTGCCTGCTGTTCCAGATGGGGCGTTGTGCCACTGGTGAGTACCGCCAGTGGTGCGGTACATCTGCGCCGTATCTGTGACTATGTAGTCGTAATTGGTGCCATCATAATAGGCGTTGTTCAGAAGACTAAACTGGTTGTTTCCTGTGCCGCCAGCATAGCCAGCAATGGCCCCACCGGGAAGTTGCACCGCTTTTAATGTCGCCCAAGCACTCGGAGTAACTCCCAAGCCGAGGTTGCCGGAGGAGTCGATACGCATGCGTTCGGCGTTGGCGGGTGAAAACGTAAAGTAGGAACTGCCTGCGGCCGAAATAAAGTCCGTTTTGTTGGCGTTAGATGTTCCGTCCCCGTAGTTGCG
>Ga0181343_1000148_pt1 | contig 33767 bp, 61 predicted proteins | sample Su13VDMLBSD_FD_130110 | JGI IMG/M metagenome (GOLD analysis project Ga0181343, IMG submission 130110) | Freshwater viral communities from Lake Michigan, USA - Su13.VD.MLB.S.D | ecosystem: Environmental > Aquatic > Freshwater > Lake | place: USA: Michigan | collected 2013-07-15
TGGAGTCTATAATTCATTTAAAGTACAACCACTTAAGACTTGAGGGTGAGTGGTTTGAAATTACAGAAGAACAAGCTATTAAAGAAATTGATTTTTATTCTAAATTAGAGGATATTAAAGCAAGGAATGATTTTCAAATAGAATGGGCTAAAAAAATAAATGGTGATTTAGAAAAGAATAACCAAGTAAAAAAAGAGATTGTTCAAAATAGCAATACGTTTAATGAATTTAAAAAGTTGTTTTTACAAGATAGAGAATTAAACAAATCTATTGTAGCAACAAAATTAAATGTTTCAAGAGTAACAATTTATAGTTGGATTAATAAAATAGAAAACGAATTATGATTACAAAAGACTATTTAAAGAAACTTTCATCAATTGGATATAGCATTATCCCATGTGACGATGAAAAAGTTCCAATAGGTAAATGGAAGAAATACCAAACAGACAAACGTTCAAGTGATGAAATAGAATTATTAAACTGCACTAAATACGGACTTGTAACAGGATTTAATGATTTGGAGGTTATAGACATTGACCTTAAAGTTTTAAGTACTGTAAGCGAGAAAAAAGAGTGGTGGGATGAATACCTTGCTTTTCTTTGTGATAACATTGTTGACTTCATGGATAAGGTTGTAATATCCAAAACTCAAAAAGGTGGGTATCACATTATGTACAAGTCCAAAACTATTGTTGGAAATACAAAGATAGCAAAGCTTGAAGGTATGACAGAGGCAATAATTGAAACAAGGGGTACAGGTGGATTTGTAATTATTTATGATAACTTTCTAACTAAAAATGAATACCATCAAATTGATTATATTACAGAAGAAGAAAGAAATATAATTTGGTCAATTTCAAAAACTTATGATTATAAGAACCCTATTACTGCTGAAGTTAAGCTTACAAATGAATATGTAGGTAGTGATGTGACACCATGGGAGGATTATAATAATAAGCATAGCTGTGTTGACTTAATAGGTTCAGACTTTACCATAGTTAAAAACACTTCTAAAAGCTACGTTATAAAAAGACATGGCGCAGAAAGTCAACACTCTGGTTATATTTTTAAAGATAGTGGTTGTATGTTCTTGTTTTCAACGGGTACAATATACCCGAATGAAACACTACTAAACCCATTCACAATGTATGCTCATAAAAATCATATGGGTGATTTTAACAGAGCAGCTAAAGAACTATACAAAGATGGTTATGGTACAAGGCAAATAAAAAAAATTGAGATAACTAAAAATGAACCTATAATTAGGTCAAGTTTTCCAATTGAAATATTTCCCTTAGAAATTCAACACTTTATTACTGAAAGTTCAAATACGTTAGGTTTATCAACTGATTATATGGGATGTTCATTTATGTGGATGTTATCATTAATTGTTGGAAATACTATGGTTATGGAAGTAAAGTCAGGATGGCGTGAAGTAGCTACATTATGGATTGCTTTGGTTGGTAAACCTGGGATTGGTAAAACGCCTTCCATTAATCAAATGATTTCACCTTTAAGGTCTTTAAATGCAAAAGAACAAAAGGAATATCAAAGACAATACCAAAAATGGATGGAGTATGAAGCGAAGGATAAAAAGGAAAAGGAACGAAGCGAAGAAATAAGAAAACCTAAAAACAAACAATTTATTGTAAATGATATTACTATTGAAGCTTTAGTTGATTTGCATGAAGAAAACCCAAATGCAGTAGGTATATTTAAAGACGAATTAGCAGGATGGTTTAAAGACATGAATAAATACAGAGCTGGATCAGATTTAGAGTTTTGGTTATCTTCATGGAGTGGTTCACCTATTTCATTAAACAGAAAGACAGCAAAAAACGCCTTTGTAGATAAACCATTTATTCCTGTTATTGGAGGTATACAACCAAGTATTTTTGAGGAGTATAGTAATGGAGCAAATAAGGATAATGGATTTGTAGATAGGATTCTTATTAGTTACCCTGATTTAAAAGTTAACAAGTACAATAATAATTATATAAGTGCTGAAGCTTTGCTTTGGTTTAATGATTTTGTAGTTAACATGAAGAGTGTAATTAATTCAAAGTTTTTAAATTTTGATGAAAACGATGAAATTGTACCTTTAATTGTAAAGTTTAATGAAGAAAGCGGAAAAGAATGGGTAAGAATACATGATAAAATTACTAATATTCAAAACTCAGATGATGAAAATGAGTACATGAAAAGTATGTTACCAAAACAAAAATCTTATATTCCGCGCTTTGCACTATTATTAAATACCTTATGGAGCTTTATAGATGAAAAATACCCTTATCAACAAGTCCAAAAAGATTCTATTTTAAGAGCTGAAAAACTATCAGAGTATTTTGTGAATATGGCTAAATTAGTTAAGCAAGATGCACGAGAGAAAACAGATTTAAAAAATGTCTCTAAGGATAAAATGAGCAGTTTTGATAAATTTAAAGCAATGTATGAAGCTGATAAAGATTTGAATAAAAGCGTTGTTGCTGAAATGCTAGACGTATCAAGAAGAACTGTTTATGATTGGGTTAAAAAATTAGATAAATGAAAACACTAAGAGATTATCAAATTGACCTATCTAAAAAAGCGGTCGATATACTTAAAGAAAAGAAAATAGTTTACCTTCAGTTCAGCGTCCGTGTTGGAAAAACTGCAACGGCACTTGAAACATGTAGACTATACGGCGCTAAAAAAGTGCTATTCTTAACAAAGAAAAAAGCAATTGGGTCAATTGAAAGTGATTATAATGATTTTGGCTTTACATTCGATTTAACGGTAATAAATAATGAGTCATTACAAAAGGTAACAGATAATGATTTTGATATCGTTATACAGGACGAGGCGCATTCTATGGGTGCGTTTCCAAAGCCAAGTAACAGAACGAAAGATTTTAAGTTACGTTTTTCACGTGTGCCAATGATATTGCTTTCGGGTACACCTTCAGCAGAATCGTACTCGCAATGGTATCACCAATTTTGGCTTAGTGCATACAACCCGTTTGCACAATACAAAAACTTTTATCAATGGTCAAAGACTTTCGTAAATGTTAAGCAAAGGCAGTTAGGTCACGGATTGATTAACGACTACTCAGATGCAAAGATTGATTTAATAGATGCAGTTATACAACCTTACATATTGAAATTTACTCAAGAAGAGTCAGGATTTGAATCTAAGGTAAACGAACACGTGATCTATTACCCTACTTTATGTCGTAACTTAATAGAGCGATTAGAAAAAGACTTAATCATTGAAGGTAAAGAAAACGTAATATTAGCAGATACGGGAGCAAAGTTAATGCAAAAGGTACATCAATTGGAGTCGGGAACTATTAAGTTTGAATGTGGCAAATCAATGATATTAAACACACGCAAAGCTGAATTTATTAGAGATTACTTTGAAGGTAAAAAGCTTGCAATACTTTACTACTTTGTTGAGGAGTTTGAACTATTGAAACTTGTTTTTCCTAACTTTACAAGTGACTTAGACGAATTCAATAGAACCGATAAACATTACATTGGACAACAATACAGTAGCGCAATGGGTGTAAACCTATCAAAGGCGCATTGCTTAGTGTTCTATAACTTTGGATATTCAGGCACAAATTTTATCCAAGCTCGTGACCGCATGACCGTAAAAGAAAGACCCGTTAACAATGTATACTTTGTTTATGGCAAAGGTTCGTTAAGCGAGAAAATACATAAGACAGTTTCACAGAAAAAAAACTTTACCTTAAAGATGTATGAGCGAACAAAGGATTCAAAGTAGTTGTATAAAACATGCTAAGGCAAAAGGCTGGATTTGTTGTAAGATAATTAAATGTTCAATAAATGGATGGCCTGACCTTTGTATGTACAAAGACGGTAAAACGATATTTGTTGAGTTTAAATCGTTGATTGGCAAACAATCAGAGCTTCAGAAGTACCAACAAAAACAACTTGAGGCGCAAGGTTTCAAATATTATTTAATAAATAATTTAAAAAACTTTCAAGAAATAGTTGCAGATTAATAATTAATGTGTATATTTGTTGTATAATTAAAACACACACACATGAAAACAACAGCGAACAAATCAGCAAGAACGTACACCATTAGAAAAGATGGTAACAAGTACAGAACAATCAGAATGTCTAAACAAGAGTTTGACAGCGCTTACTATTGGAGCGCGAATGATTGGAATCAGTTTTTAAAAACCGATGAATATTACGTTGTAAAATGAAAACTAACCTTAGAAAATTAGCGTTGATACTTCAGAAGGTAGACGCTTCATTGTTCTTTTCAATTAGCATTTACAACGGGTCAATCGTTTTAGGAGCATTTGAACAAGACATACTAATTGACGATTTAAATATAAATTGGGATTCAGTAGAGTTCGATTTAGAAATGACAATATTCAAGAAAAACAACGTTAAACTAATTGTATCATGAAAAACTTAATTAAAATACAAGCAGAGTTGAAATGTCCGAAGGGTTCTTTCAACGAATTTGGAAAGTACAAGTATAGAAGTGCTGAACAAATATTAGAGGCTTTAAAACCTTTACTTAACAAGTACGACTCATTATTATTGATGTCAGATTCAATAATTGAAATAGGTAACAAGTTGTTTTTAAAAGCAACAGCAACATTTAAACACGAAGGAGAGTCTATTGAGGTATTTGGTTTTGCTGAAATGGGAGAACACAAAGGAATGAGTTCAGAACAGACAACAGGGACTGCATCAAGTTACGCTCGAAAGTATGCTTTGAATGGTTTATTCTTAATCGATGAAACAGAAAGCGACCCTGACTCGAAAGCGCCAACACAGAAACGCAAAGAGACAATAACCGATGAACGTTTACACGCTGCGCTTGAGAAAATCAAAAAAGGTGAGTATACGATGGAAAAATTAAAAGAGAAATTTGAATTAACATCTAAACAATTAGAGCTATGTTAGTAACTTATGAGCTATACGACAAAGAAGGTGAACCATTAATGGATTTAGAAGGTAAAGAATACATTGCCCCAATTGGTTCAAATGTTATTTTTTCTGATGATGCACAAGAAGGTAAAGAGTTTGTAGCAGTTGAGTTTGTTGGAAAAGTACTATCTCACCTATATAATGTTACATCAGACACACTTTATATTGATTGCGAAATAAACCAAGATTTAACTGAGCATGACGACTTACGTTTTGTTAAGTACCACGAACTTAAATTTAAACAATCATGTTAACAGCTATCCAAGAGCTAATCCAATCGTTTGAAAATGATAGGATGCAAAAAAGCTACACCAAAGAACAAATGATTGAGTTGTTGACCTATAAACTTGAAGCAGAAAAACAACAGATAATCGAAGCACACGGAAGTAAGTTAAAATTATCATCAGGAACAACTAATCATGAGTATTGGTTTACTGGGGAAGATTATTACACTAAAAAATTTAAGACATGTTAAAAATTATGAGTACCAAGGTAAAAGAACAGCGAGCGCAAAGACTTTTGAAGGTGTTAAAAAACGTACATGATGAAACAAAAGATGATTTTGTACAGATATACATTTCAAAAAAATATAACGTATCTCAGCAAACTGAGCTAAAAATAAGAAGTGAATTTTTGCAACACAAAAGAGATGGTAAAAAACATCTTTACAAGTGGAAAAGCATTAAGCCAAACATACACATGGCTCGTAAATTGTACGATTTTTTATATAAACAAGGTCAATCAAAAAACAAGAACCAAATTTATCAAAAGCCAATTGAAGTAAAACAAGAAACATTAAAAAAAGAAATCAGTTTATTTTGGGGTTTAATTAAAATCAAATACTAATGTTAATCAGATGCAGTTCACTACCGAAAATAATGACAGCGTCCCGAACGAAAGGGGCGCTATCAGAGACAGCGAAAAGCTACATAAAGTCAATCGCTAAACAAGACTACTTCGGCTACGATGTAGAGCTAAACAATAAGTATGTAACTAAGGGAATACAATGTGAAGAGCATTCAATTGCACTACTTAACGATGTACTATTTACTAACTACGCAAAGAACACCGAACGCAAGTCAACGGATATTCTTACAGGAGAATGCGATTTATACACACCTGAGTTAATAATCGAGATTAAAACGTCCTGGTCCTTTGAAACGTTTCCTGCAACACCCGACGATATTAACATTAAAGATTACGAATATCAGTTAAGAGGTTATATGTATCTTTACAACGTTGATAAAGCTGCATTGGCATATTGCATGGTCGATACTCCGAGTGAGCTTATAGGCTACGAAAACGAGCAATTGCACCGAGTAGGTAACACAACGAGTGAGTCACTTGTAACCATATTAACTATTGACCGTGACTTAGAGCTTGAACAAAAAATGCTTGAAACGTGTAAGCAAGCAATTGAATTTTATAACGAATACAGAAATCAATTCCATGCGAAAAAGTATAATTAATTTTCAGGACATACCAATCGACACGATTCGTATGCGACTAAAATACCAAAAGAAAAAGTACAGTGTAACCGAATGTGTGAAGGAAGCATTTAGAATAGCTAACAATAAAATAAAAGAAGATGAAAAACGAGATGAAATTTAATGGAACAATCACTAACGTGTTGGAAGTGATTGAGGTAGGAGCAAACAAAAAGATTGAGTTTGTAGTTAAGGAAAATGTGGAGCAATATCCTCAGAGTGCGAAATTTAGTATCTTTGGTACTGAGAAGGTAGATAAGTTCTTGCAGTACAACAAGGTAGACCAAGAGGTTGAGGTGCATTTTAACTTTAAAACAACCGAATGGCAGGGTAAGTATTTCACGAATAATGAAGCGTGGAGAGTAAACAAAGTACAATCAGAAGAAACACCGTTTTAATATGAAAAGACCTTTAAGAAAAAGCAATGTAGATATAAAACTACTTATACAATCATGCGAGGATTTTATTGATTTTTTAGATAGCGAGGAGTATCATGAAGACAAAATAGTAAACTATGAAAACGATATATTTGTACAAGCAATGGAAGCAATATACGGAAAAGAAGTTTTTAATTTTATAAACAATAGAATAGAATGAAAAAAAAAGTAACAAGCCTCAGCGATTTGACTGAGGCTAAGCGCCAGCAGGCAATCGAATATTACAAACACATAGCTCATGCAACAATGCTTTGCCAATCAGCTTTGCATTCCTTAGATGATGTTAGCGACAACATGTTTCACAAGCGAGAAATCAAGCAAACAATAAATGCTTTTATCACAGGTGTCGAAAGATTTGCAGCTACCTTTGTAGAAAATAATAATGAGACAATGGCACAGACCTACTCAAATGTTATCAAACAAATAGATGCGTTCAAAGAAAACATTAATATCGAGATACAATGAAAAAGGACAATAAGAACCGAAACCGTTGGATGATAGCGATATCATTCGACATCGATAGGTGGAAGAGACGAGAGAATAGGAAGGGGGTTATTAACGTAGGAAGATTAATTTGTAAAGCATACTATAATAAATACGATGATGGAAATTGAAGAACAAATAGAACAGCTTAAGGCTAAATTAACAGGGAATATCTTTGAGGATGGTGAGTTGATGCAAAAGATATACGAGTTGAAGAAACAACTTAATCCCGAGATTGAAAGCAATCCAGAGTTGGACGACGACGATTTGGAAGAGTGCCTGTATTGCGGGTCGTAACTAATTAAAAAACAAAACATTATGAGTAAAATAGAGTTATTAAATGTATTCGGGTCGGACACTATGGTTTTAGATGTTGCGAGAGCTTCTTTTGATAAGAAATCGGATAATTATACAACAGAACAAAACAATAGATTAATAAGCTATTTAGCTAAGAATAATCATTGGAGCTGCTACGCTCATGCAAGAGTACAATTCCGGTTGCAAGTTCCTATCTATGTAGAGCGACAATTAATTAAAACGCAGATAGGTGTTGAATACAATTCAATCAGTGGCAGGTACGTGGATTTTAGTGATACATACACACTAATAAACGAATGGCGAACACAATCAAAAGATAGTAAGCAAGGCAGCGCGGAACCTTTGGACATGTACGGTCAGGAGGCTTGTAACGTTATTGAATACGAAGTAAAAGAGTTTTGTCAGAATGCTTATAAGAATCTAATTGATTTAGGTGTAAGCAAAGAACAAGCACGCACTATCTTACCGTTGAATCTTAATACTACAATGATTTGGACAGGATCACTTTACGCATTCATCAGGCTATGTAAGCAACGTTTGAAACCCGATGCACAAGCCGAAACACGAGAAATTGTTTCCGAAATGTTACGACAATTAAAAGAAAATGGTAAATTTGCTGAGTCATTAAAAGTGTTTGATTTATGAAGATAAAAGTTAGTACAAGAGTTGTATTCATATTCAAAGATTACGTTGTTAAGGTACCCATTAGTTTACGTGGGTACTTGCAATGCATACAAGAACGCAACGTGTGGGAAAAGTACAAGCATTTAAATATATTAGGTGAACTGTATAGTTATAAGCGTGGAATCATTAAGATGAAACGTTATGACCCTATCGCATACGTGGACTACAACGATATAGCAAATGTAAAAGAATCGATTCAAGAGCTTAATATCGACAACTGCGACCTTTACAATAAAGCAAACTGGGGTCAATTGAATGGTAAAAGATATTTAATTGACTACGGAGTTAATGAAGAGATAGCTAAAATGTATAATTTATGAAGACACTACTGAAAGCAATTAAGATGTTAGAGGCAGAAAACAAAGACCTCGAATATCAATTAGAAAGAGCGGAACTATTACTAAAAGTAACAATGGAACAAAACACAATGTTACGAAATGATTTAAAACTATTATCAGATGCACACAGGAACAAAACTAAGATGTATTGAAAAACACTTTGCCAATGTTACTTATGGTAAAGTGTACGACGTTGTAAAACAAGATAAGAACTACACGTGGATAGTTAACGACAAAGGACATGAGCAATCATTTGACAATATCGAATCATACTTTGAAGTAGTGACCGATAACGCACCTTCGCATTACAACAATGAAAAAGGCTCGCTTTACAAATTTGCAGAAGACCATGGACTAAATGCATACGAATTTGATTTAGTAAAACGCCTGGTAAGATGCAGAAAGAAAGGTAACTTTGTTCAAGACCTTGAGAAAACAAAATTTTTAATTGATTTATATTTGAAAGAATGGAAAGAGAAATAATCAACTGGGCGAAGGCTCGTAACTTAGACAACCCCGATAATAAGTTCCAACAACTTGCAAAGGTTATGGAGGAGTTAGGTGAATTATCTTCAGCAATACTAAAAAAAGATATAACCGAGTCAATAGATGCCCTTGGAGATACTTATGTAACACTTGTTATATTAGCACATCAAATGGGTTATTCATTAGAAGATTGCGCTAAAAGAGCTTTTAAAGTGATTGAATATCGAACGGGTAGGACGGAATCAGGAACATTTATCAAAGACTAACTTAATACCCTTGCATCTAATTGGTGTAAGGGTTTTTTTATTATGAATCTAACAGAAATAGCACAGCACCACGATGAATGGGTGCGAATAGTTAAGCGGTTCGGAGCAAAGACCGAAGCGGAAGACATTGTACAAGACATGTACATTCGTTTTCATAAGTACGGCAAAGGGCAGGTGATCACCAAATCATTCATTTGGATAATGCTGCGTAACATATTCTTTGACTACTGCAAGCGTGAAATATCAATGGTTGACATCGACCTTATGGTTGACCTCTCCGAAGACGAAAACAACAAAACATACGAAATAGAGTTATATTATCAAAGCGTCGAAGAACAAATAAAAACATGGGAGTGGTTCGACCAACAATTATTTTTATTATATTTGCGTAGCGGTAAAAGTATGCGTGAACTTGAGAAGGAAACTAAAATTAGTTTGACCTCTATTTTTCACACAATAAAAAAATGTAAAAGAAAACTTAAAATATGGCAAAAAGAGTATCAAAGGGATTTGGCGATACAGTAGCTAAATTTACAGAAGCAACAGGAATAGATAAGCTTGTTAACTTCATTGCAGGAGAGGATTGTGGCTGTAAAGAACGTAAAGAGAAACTAAATAAAATGTTCCCTTACAAAACACCTGAATGTCTTACAGAAGTAGAGCACGATCAACTTACTTTCTTACTTCCTAAAATGACGGTAAGAGTTAGACCTTCAGAACAATTACAATTCTTAAAGGTTTACAATAGGGTATTTAAAACCAATGAGCAACCTACTTCATGTGCGTCTTGTTTGAACGATATGCTTCGTAAAATGAAACAAGTATACAATGCTTATGAAAATGAGGGAGCGTATTTAGGATGATAATAATATTAATTATTGTTTCAATTTTATCGATTTACAGGTTAATAAGAGACGAGATAATTTAATTAATTAATTTTTATTAATAGTGGATAAAAGGAAAAACAACGGTGGACATTCAACAGCAGGTAAGGCAGGAAGAAAGCCTTTGTCCGACGAAGTTAAAGGTTTTACTTTAGCACAACCACATGTAGAAGATGCTTTTAGAGTATTAGCCGAGATAATGATTGATGAGGCTAAAAGACCATCAGATAGGATAGCAAGCGCAAAGATTCTAATTGAATATGGTTGTGGTAAACCTAAAGAACATGTAGAACAAGATATTAACGTTACTACAATGAATCTAAAAGATATTATAAGTTTTGGTAGTACTGAATCCGAAATATAAAGCCTTTGCAAACGATAGTAGATATTTCATTATTACAGGTGGTAGGGGTAGTGGTAAGTCATATTCTATTAATTTACTATTACTACTCCTTACATACGAAACCAACCATGTTATCTTATTTACAAGGTACACTCTTACTTCTGCTCACGTCTCTATTATACCTGAATTTATTGATAAGATTGATATATTAGATAAACATAAAGATTTTCATATTACCAAAGATGAAATAATCAATCTAAGGACGGGAAGTAAGATATTATTCAAAGGAATTAAAACATCGAGCGGAACACAAACAGCTAACTTAAAATCTTTGGCTGGTGTTACTACATGGGTTCTTGATGAAGCGGAAGAGTTGACCGATGAAGATACATTCGATAAGATTGATTACTCTATAAGACATAAAGAGAAACAAAACAGGGTAATACTTATACTTAACCCTGCCACGAAAGAGCATTTCATTTATCAGAAGTTCTTTGAGAGTAGAGGTGTTGAGGCTGGAGTCAATACAATTAAAGGCGATACAACTTATATTCACACAACCTACCAAGATAATATATCAAACCTTTCAGAAAGCTTCTTAAATCAAATAAAAACGATAAAAGAACGACGTCCCGATAAGTATAAACATACTATACTTGGTGGATGGTTAGACAAAGCTGAAGGTGTTATCTTTACCAATTGGAGGATTGGACCATATAACAAAGATAATGGTAGTGTATTCGGTCAAGATTACGGGTTTAGTACAGACCCATCAACATTGGTAGAAACGTCGATTGATAAGACAAACAAAATAATTTATGTTAGACTTCATATTTATCAAACAGGGTTGACTACATCGCAATTAGCACAACTAAATAGGCAATTTGCAGGTCGTGACTTAATAGTTGCGGATAATGCAGAACCACGTTTGATCAACGAATTAAAGGCGCAAGGTTTAAATATTGTACCAACAATCAAAGGAGCTGACTCAGTAAAATATGGGATAAGTTTATTACAAGACTATGACTTAATTATTGACGATAATTCCGTAGATTTGATAAAAGAATTAAATAACTATTGCTGGTTAGAAAAGAAGTCAGAAACTCCGATTGATAAGTTCAATCATGGATTAGATGCTTTACGCTATGCAGTTAGTTATCAGTTAGCAAACCCAAACAAAGGAAAATATGGAATCAGGTAAATCACTAAGGCAAATGATTAACGAAAGCGCGGTAAAGGTTGCCGATGCTTTTAAAGAAGAACATGGGGACGAATGGAAGTTTTTATGTATAAACTCAATCGACAACGAGGTAGCGAAAGCAGAAGCAACGTTGAAGTATTGGAAGGGTGTTAAATCGAAAGTAATGCAAGTAAGATGAGTTGTGGATTGACACCAGGTTTATATAGAGATTGCTACGGCTATCAAAATATAAATGATTTTATAATACATGAAGTATTGTATAAAATAAGAAATTACAATAGTATACTATGCAAGTAGACATAAAGCTTGATGAATATGGGTATAGATGCCCTGAAGGTTGCTGCTATAACTACGGGATGAGAACAACGGTTAACGGTGAGGAACTTGCATTCAGGAATACGGACACTGAAACAATCGTTAAGGGTATTCTTGAAAAGTTAGGTTATAATGTTACAATAGAGAGTACTTATGAAGATTGAAATTGAAATCCCTTCCAACCTATCCGAAATATCTTTAGATAGGTATCAAAAGTACATGCTTACTCTTAATAATTCCGACGACAAAGAGTTTGTATTTCAGAAAATGATTGAAATCTTTTGCGGTCTTGAATTGAAGGAAGTTGTTAAGATGAAAGCGTCAACCGTTATCGAATTGGTGCAACATTTCAATAAAATATTCAACGAAAAAACAGCGTTCAAACATAGATTTAAATTGAATGGTGTGGAGTTTGGTTTTATTCCTGACTTAGAAGAAATATCATGGGGGGAGTACATCGACATTGAAGCTAACATTGGGGATTTTCAAAACATACACAAAGCGTTGGCGGTAATGTATAGACCGATTGTAAAAGACGTTAAGGGCAAATATGAAATAGAACCTTACAAGGGAGATTTAAGTTATTCAGAGGTGTTAAGATACGCACCGTTGGACGTTGTACTACCTGCTTCGGTTTTTTTTTGGACTTTAGGAATCGCGTTAATAAGCAGTACGCTATCCTCTTTGGAGCAGATGAAGAACAAAACCCGTATTCAGAAAATGTTCAATTCTCAAAACAATGGGGATGGTATAGCTCAATCTATCACGTCGCTCAAGGAGATATTAGAAGATTTGACGAAGTTACAGCGTTGGGACTTCATCAGTGCTTAACATTTTTAACCTTCGAACAACAAAAAAGTAGAATTGAAGTTAATCAATTAAAGAAGTCCCATGAAAAACTACTATAATTTATCAACTTTATTACATGATAGTATACTTGCTGACCCATTAGTTAACCGAGTTACTAAGGGAAGCTTGGATAAGATTACGAATGCTAAACAGGATATGTACCCATTGTGCCACATTATATTCAATGATGTAGCATTTAGAGGTAATACAACGGTTTATAACATATCTTTAGTTATGATGTCGATAGTTGATATAAGTAAAGACGACGTAACGGATATATTCAAGGGTAACGACAATGAGGACGACGTGTTAAATACAACGTTAAGTATACTTAATAGAATCTTTGAGAGGGTAAGGCGTGGGGACATTAGTGATTTAGGTTACGAAGTGTTGGACGACACGGCAAGTTGTGAGCCTTTTGTTGATCGATTTACAGATGCGGTTGCAGGTTGGACAATGACCTTTGATGTGTTAGCACCTAATGAAATGACTATATGTTAGCAGATTTAAGGGAGTCGGGGTTACAGGATGCGTTGGATAAGTTCAAAGCGTCGGTAATTAAACAAGCCCGTACTAATCTAACGAAAGGTCGTGCGCCTTTTGGCTCGCATAACAACACACGAAAGCTTTACAACTCTTTAAAAGGACAAGCGAAGGTTTACGCTAAGGGTTACTCACTCAGCTTTGAGATGGAAGAGTATGGTTTTTACCAAGACAAAGGGGTAAGGGGTAAACGTTCTAATTCACGTGCGCCAAAATCACCATATAAGTTCGGTAGTGGAACGGGAGCAAAGGGAGGATTAACGGAAGGAATACAAAGATGGGTTAAGGCTCGAAAGTTTCAGTTCAGACAACTTGACCCAGAAACAAAGAAGTCAACAGGTAAATTTTTATCGTACGATGCGACAGCATGGATTATAACAAAGTCTATTTACGCTAAAGGGTTAAGACCTACTTTGTTTTTTATCAAACCATTTGAGGCAGCTTACAAACGACTCCCTCAAGAATTAGTAAATGATTTAAGAATAGATTTAGAAAAGATATTTAATTATTCAATTAAACAGCCAAAATGATAAGAGCAAGGTCACCGTATATTATTACTATCAACGAAGCGAGTCAAGTTAGTACACGAATAGAGTTGTTTATCAGTGCTACGACGTTTAGTGCTACACCGCAATATAACTTAAGTAAGGCTATTCCTGCATCGAATGCACCGACAACTTACTATGATATTTCACCGTATATTCGTGAATACTTTGACCACAATTACTACTCAAATATCACATCTTTAACATCTACATACCTTAGTGTTCAAAAGCTAAATGTAAGAGTAAAGAGATATAAGACCGTAGGAGCTACTGAGTCATTAATTGATACAATAGACGAAATTGCAACGGATGGTTATTCAGAGTTTTCAAATGGCACTAACTATAATGGAGGCGATTACTTATTAGATGAAAAAACATACTACTATCATAGTGGTTCGAACCCAGGTTTTATATTAGCACGTGTTCAAACTGGCGATAAAGTAAGATGGACTGACCCTGAAGGGGTGACTTATTTAAGTGCGTCGCTAACTCAAGGGTTCTATTATTTTCCCCGTGCGTATAATAGTAGGTTTACGGAGCAATGGTTGACACAAATAATTGATTCGGGCAGTTCAGTTCAAGCATCATGGACATTTAAACCAATTGAAGAGTGTTTGTATACGCCAGTTAAGGTTGACTTCATAAATAAATATGGTGCGTTCCAACGTGAATTCTTTTTCAAAGCTTCGAGCGATAATATCGAGGTGACAAATAAAGATTATAACTTAATGCAACCATATGATTATAGTTTGACAGGCGGTCAAAGAACGACGTACAACCAAAACGGAATGCAAAGTATTAAGGTCAATTCAGGATGGGTAGAGGAGGACTTTAAAGACAACTTAAAGCAATTAATGTTAAGCGAAAAAGTGTTAGTAGATGAAAAACCTGCAATACTTAAAACAAAGTCGATTGAACTAAACAAGTCGATAAACACGAAGCAAATCAATTATAGTTTGGAGTTTGAATTTGCGTATGATTTAATTAATAGTATTGTATAGATGAGAAAAGTAGACGTATATATAGAAGTAATTGCGGATTCAAATAACTATGAGAAGTTAGAGTTATTTAACGATGAAGAAATTCAGATTAATAGTTCGATTCAAAACGTACAGGACCTTGCAAAGGTTTACACTGATTTTACTCAGTCGTTTACTATTCCTGCATCACCACATAACAATAGGTTGTTTGAACATTTTTACCAAACCGACGTAAATGCAAACGACAACCCTAACATAAGACGTAACGCATTTATCGAGATAGGTACTATTCCATTTAGGAGTGGGAAAATATCAATTGAAAGTTCAAACGTTGTTAAGGGACGTGTGGAAAGCTATTCAATAACTTTTTATGGGGATTTAACGAGCTTAAAGGATAAGTTTGGGGATGATAGCTTGAAAGATTTAGATTTGAGTAGTTATGGTATGACTTACAATGGAAGTGCAGTAAGGACAGAGCTTACAACAAACAATGTTTTTTCTCATATTAGATTTCCTTTGATTTCTGCTAATAGGCTATGGAGTTATGGAGATGGTTCAAATACGGATATTAGTAATAGCAGTTACCCGATTGTTTACAATGAGTTGTTTCCATCGTTGCGTGTAAAAAAGATATTTGAGACAATACAAACAAAATATAACGTATCATTTAACTCAAATTTTTTCAATCAAAAATTATTTACTGAGTTGTTTTTATTGCTTAAAAATAGAAAATCATTTAGGGAAGTATTTTCTGTTGAATTAGATTTTATTAGCGGCACTATGGCAAGCAATACTGCTACTTATAGTTTAGCAAATAACACAATGGTAAAAGTTGCTGGTCAATTCACGATTAAGATAACTCATTCAACTGTTCAGCAATGTTTTTTAGATGTTTACTTAGACGGAAAACTTGTAAATACATTTACATTATATACAGCAATAGGTACGAGTGGCGTTCCTTATCAGTTTCCATTATCAAATAGTACAGGGAACTACACATTTAGATTACGTTCAAATTCACCGCTAACAAGCGCAGCACCTTTAATTGTAGTTTTAGGAGGTGGTAATATTTCAACAAATACATATATCACATGTGCAAATGTTACAACTACAAATTTTTTAAATCCTACTGACCATGTACCTGACATTAAGATAGCTGATTTTTTAAGTGGAATATTTAAAATGTTCAATCTAACTTGTTACGCTACATCGGTTGGTAATTTTCAAGTTGAGCCATTGGATGATTGGTATTCAAAAGGTGCAGTTGTAGATATTACAGAATACGTTGACACGGACGAAATAACAATTGAACGCCACAAACTATACAAAGAGATTTCGTTTAATTATGAGAAGTCAGAAAGTTTTATCAATAAGGAATATGATTCAAGATTTTCACGTGAGTTTGGAAGTGTAAAAGAATCGTTTCCAAATTATGACGGTGAAGAATATAAAATTGAAGTTCCGTTTGAAAATATATCATTTACAAAAGAAGATGCAACAAACACTTCAGAACCTCCAAGAGCGTTCTTATTAGATAGTGTAAATTCTGTTGATAGTTATGACAACAAACCAATTTTACTTTATTACAATGAAACTTCTGTTGCGACTTCTTTTTATTTTAATACAGGTGTTTCAACTGCAATAGTAAACACATATAAACCGTTAACTAATCAAATAACATATAACAACGCATTATATTCAAATCATTTCTCAGTAGAAGGTAGTGCTTTTGATAGTACGTCAATTAACAACTCATTATATTTAAATTATTACAACAATTACTTACAAAACCTATACAACCAAAAGAACAGACTAACAAACGTTAAGGCGTTGTTCCCTATTTCATTGCTTACAAGCTTAAAGCTAAATGATAGGTTAATTATTCGTGACAAACGTTATATTATTAACGAGATGAAAGTTAACCTAACAACAGGCGATGTAGATTTAGCATTGATAAATGATTTTAGAGCTATCGTTAATATTAATTTACCTATTCAACCTGCTGCTGGTGGGATAGTGCAATATCCTTTGTTTTTTGAAAACGGAAAAGAATCTGCTAATATTTCAACAGTTATAGGAGGTGATTTTACAACGTATACACAAGAACAATTGCTGTCTTTTGAGGTTAACGAAAACACAACAGGTGACCCGTTAAGCTTTAATATTTATAGAGATGATGAACTTTACTTAACAATTTATCAAGATGCTTAATACAATTATACAACTATTGAAGTCAAACGACTTTTACGGTAAAAGCGAAATTATCGACATCGCTAAGGGCAAATATAAACTTACTAATTCCGTGCGTGAAAGCTACAAACAAGCTAAAAGAGAGTTATTATTAAAACAAGCTGAAAGATGGCAGAAAAGAAAATAATAGAGTTAGAGGTAAAGAATAATTTAGGCTCGCTTAAATCACAATTACGAGAGGCACAAGCGGAAGTAGCAAAGTTATCGGAGCAGTTTGGCGCAACGTCACGAGAGGCAGCGAATGCAGCAAAGAAAGCAGCGGAACTAAAAGACCAAATAGAGGATGCGAAAGCGTTAACAGATGCGTTTAATCCTGATGCGAAATTCAAAGCGTTATCTTCATCTTTGGGAGGTGTTGCAAGTGGTTTTGCTGCATATCAAGGGGCGCTTGGCTTAGTAGGTGTTGAGAGTAAAAAGGTAGAAGAGCAATTACTGAAAGTTCAAAGCGCAATGGCTTTAGCTGAGGGGCTACAAGCTTTAGGAGGTGCAAAGGATTCATTTATTCAATTAGCTTCAGTTGTTAAAAACCAAGTTGTAGCAGCGTTTGCAACGTTAAAAGGTGCGTTAATAGCTACGGGGATAGGTGCTTTGGTAGTGACAATTGGCTTTCTATTACCTAAAATAATGGAGTGGATTGACGGCACTAAGGAATTAGAACGTAGACAAAACGCTTTGAATAGCGAGATTGACAAAGCAAATATAAAATATCAAAAAAACACTGAGCAAATAGATAAAAATATCAATGCTGAGTTACGATTGGCACGTGCAAGAGGTGCAAGTGAACAAGAATTATTGAACATTGAGAAAAAAGGTAACAAAGAACGTGTACAAGTACAAAAAAGAACGGTTGCAGAGCTTGATAAATTGCTTAAGGATAAGCGAAACATGTACATCGAGGCTTATGTAGATGAAGATTGGGACAGGGCAAAGGCTTTAAATAAAGAGTTTAAGGACTTACAAGCTCAAAGAAATGCAATTTTAAAGGCTAAAAAAGACCAAAATGATGAGTTAAAGTTAAAACAGGAAGAGCTTAATATAACCACACTAACAAAACAAAAAGATAATTTTAAAGAATCACATAACAACTTAAAGGAAAACTTAAAAAAAGAAGTTGAAACTTATGAAGAAAGCTTTAATAAGCGATTAAAAATGCAAGAGGAAACAGATGCATTAAGATTAGAACCTATAAACATTGAAGACCAATTCAAAAAAGAAAGAGAAAGAGAGCAAAGAAAAAAAGATTTGATAATACAAATAAATAAAGAAACAAACGAAGAGTTAATAAAAGACCTAAAAAAAAGAGTTGAAGATGAAGAACAACTCGAAAAACAAGTAAAAGACCAAAAGATAAGAATGGCGCACAATGCTTTTAGCGTTATTCAAGGTGTAGCTGACTTATTCGCTCAAGGTAATGAAGCTGACCAAAAGAAAGCTTTTGAATTAAATAAGGCGGTAAACATAGGTCAGGCAATTATGAACACTGCTCAAGGTGTGACCGCTGCGTTAAGTGGAGGGGGAAACCTTGGTAAAGTTGCAACAGGTTTGAACTTTGTTGAGGCTGGATTGATTGGAACGATTGGAGCGTTGAACATTGCAAAGATTGCTAACACACAATTTCAAGGTGGTGGTAATAATGGAGGGGGCAACACACCAACAGCAAGCGCACCTCGTACACCAAGCTTTGATATTATACAAGCACAGCCACAAATGCAGTTAGGAGCGTTACAACAACAACCCGTTAAAGCATATGTAGTGAGTGGTGAAGTATCAACAGCGCAAGCCTTAGACCGTAATAGGGTAAGAAATGCAACATTTTAATCAAAGTTAAGTTATAAAGATATGCAGAACATAGAGCTAACAATTAAGGACGACGAGCAAGGGGTTTTCGCGATTTCATTAGTCGACAAGCCGGCCATACAAGAAGATTTTATTTTCTTAAGTGAAATAAGTGTAGAATTAAAAGTAACCAACGACGAAAAACGTGAAGTAGTTGGACTTGCTTTAGTGCCTAATAAACAGATATACAGACGTATACAAGACAAAGAATTTACGATTTCATTTAGTGAAGAAACTATTGCAAAGGTGCAAGAATTGTATCTTAAAAAGAATTATAATAACAACGTTACGGTTGACCACGAACATAGTGTTGAAGGTGTTAGTTTGATTGAAAGTTGGATTGTAGAGGATGAGAAATTCGATAAGTCTAACTTGTATAACTTAAATGCGGTTAAAGGTTCATGGGTTGTTAAAATGAAGGTGTATAATGAAGAGGTGTGGCAACAAATCAAAGACGGTAAATTCAAAGGGTTTAGCATCGAGGGGAAGTTTGACGGCTTAGACCAATTACAAGCGGAAAGTCATGAGGACATTATGAATGAAATAAAGGAACTTTTAAAACAAATATAAAAATGGGAGTAACAATAATTGACAACACGCAAACTATTAATAACGCTACTTGGAGAGTACAAGCGGACGTTATTACAGATGAAAGCGGAATAGTAAAAGAAAACGGAACTATCCACTATATCGATGGAAAGCTGAAATATCATGCGAATGGTGTGATTAAAGAGGTTGGAGTTGGTACAGATTACGCAATACCTGTGTCAGGTGTTATAACGTCCCTTCCCGGTGCATTTGCGTTTGAAAACATAAACTATTTGTACGCTGCAGGAGGTGTTGTTTTTTTCAACGGTGATTCATGGGAATATGCTTTGACAAATGCAGATGCTGCTATTGGTACGCTTGTAAATGATGTTTCAACTAACAAAACTTACAAATGGTCTGGTTCTTCATGGGTACAATACGCCACGCAAAAAGTTCTTGATTTAAGTTTATCACGCAAAACAGATTCTTACACTTTAGTAGCTGCTGATAATGGACAAGTAGTTGAAATGAACAAGGCAACGGCTAACACTTTAACAGTACCTCAAAACATTTTTACAGCAGGTCAACAAGTATTGGTAACACAGTATGGAGCAGGACAAACAACAATCGCAGCTGGATCAGGTGTAACGTTACGAAGTGACGGTGGTAAATTAAAAATCAACACTCAGTATTCAAGCGCTACGATTTTATTTATCTCTGCTACTGAGGCGTATGTATTCGGTAATTTAGCATTGTAATGAGCTTAATACCTTCGTTTATAAGGTTTAGAGAAGTCACTACCGCATTGGATAGTGACTCTTTATTTTTACAACCTATCGATTCAGACATACCTAAAAAAGTATCGTTATCAAATTTCACTACGTATTTAGGTGATGAAGACAACGGGATTTTGTTTGGGGGCACGGGTGCAGATGAAGACGTTTATAAGATTATCGGAGGCGTTGGAGCAAGTATTAATTCAGATAAATATAACTAATGAGCGATATAACAAAGAGAATAATAATAAAAAAGGGAGCTGGTGCGCCTACTATACCAAGTAGCTCAGACCATAGGGACGGCACATGGTTAGCGACGGACATTTACGAGGGTGAATTATACCTTGATACGGTTGCTGGGCTTAATTACACGCGTTATGGTAGTACGATAGTTGAGTTATTTCCAACGTCGACAGGATTAGCAGGTAATGAGTTTGTATTTGTGTTTTCAATATTAGACTTACCTACTGCTGTTAGTAGTGTAATAACATTAGAAGATAACATTACATATTTCATTACTAAAACAATTGATTTAGCAGGCGCACGTTTAGTAGGTGGGGTGAATAGTGTAATTATCGGAGGATCTTCTGAAAATTGTATTTTAAAAAGTACTGGGTTAAGTAGTTCTACTGCATTAATAACGTCGGTTCATTCTTTGCCAATTCGTAATATAACTATCACACACGGCACGGCATTAAACCTTGATGGTGACGGCACGACAACTGCTTTAGATTGGTTTGGTGTAAACTTTACCGACTGCGCAACGGTGGGAACAATCAAAGACTATACAAACTTTGTAATGAGTGATAGTGCATTCTTGAATAGTGGCAACTTAACTTTTGACGGTACGATAGGCACGATAGGAGTTAGTAACTCATTATTTGATTGTTCAACAGGGTCAACGGCTTTAATATTGCCAAGTACATTAACGGTTAGTAGAAGATTTAGAGTAATATATTCGTCCTTTATTGCTTTGAGTGGTGAAACTGCTATAAGTGTAGATGCGAGCGCAACAATTTCAAGTGAGAGATACATTTTAGACACGGTAAACTTTAGCGGTGGTGGAACGTACATAAGCGGTGTAGGTCACACGGATAATAAGTCTTTGTTTGTCAATTGCGTAGGTATAACTAACACTTCTACAAAAGGGTTCATGTATATGCTTAACAATACAACAGATACAGCTATCGGAGTAAGTAACGTGAACGTGTGGGTTAAAGCTACAGGTACGACAACGAGCGGAACAAACTCAAAATTTACACACACAACCAATAGACTTACTTACAATGGAGCGTTTACAAACTCTTTTTTAGTTACTCTAAACGTGACTGCCCGAAGTGCCGGTGTCAATCAGATAATCAGTATTGGTGTTGCCAAAAACGGAACGATAATAACAGAAAGTGAGGGTATAATTAGAACAACAACATCAAACGTTGAGCATGGAGGAAGTACGCAAGCGGTTGTTGAATTAGTAGCGAATGACTATGTAGAATTGTACGTACGTAACACTTCCTCAACAGATATAAGGGTTACAGACTTCAATTTTAACGTGGTTAAAATACCCGTGTAATTTACAACAAACCGACATTTAATAAGTTAATAAATTATGAATGAAGTCAAGTACATTTTAGAGCAAATCAGGAAGACCAAAACAATAGTGCTAATCATAATCCTACTTGCCTTCATTCTTTTTTATTACAAGTCTTTAGTTACTCAAGTAGTAATAACCAAAATAGATAAGGTTGACGAAGTGAAAAAAGACATAACTAATAATGTTTTGATTCAACAAATGTTAAATGACTTAATGTTGAAATACAAAGCGGATAGGGCGTATATCTTTCAGTTTCACAACACGATCAAATACTACGACGGGACGCATAGAAACCATCAATCAATGAGTTTTGAAGTGTGTAATAATGGTGTAAGCCCTGAAGCACATAATTTACAGAATATTCCAGTTAGTTTATATCCATTGTTCCTACAACAGATAATGTTAGAACGTATGAACTATTGCGACGTAAACGAAATACAAGAGCATACAACAAAATCGGAGTTATTAAGACAGGGTGTTAAGTCTATTTGCATTGCACCGTACTTTAAGAATGGAAACTTTGTGGCTTACATTGGTATTGATTACGTAAAAAAAGGAATGTGTAAAGATATAGATTTTAGGGAGTTCAAACAATTTACAAACGAAATAGGAACAATTTTAATGTTATGAGAAAAGGAGGTAAAAAAGGTTGCCAGTGCAAAGATGGCACGTATTCAAAAGAATGTTGTGACGGTCAATCACAAGGTATTGGAAGTACAGAGCAACAAGTAGTAAGTAACGTAAACCATACTATTCAAGTAAGGGAAATTACAACAGAAAGAGGTTAAATAAGTTATATAGTTATGAAAGCAAAAATTGTAAGAAAAATAGACAATACTATTGATGTTAGATTAGGCGCAATAGATGATTTGATTAAACGCAGAAGTGAAATTGTTCAAAAAAACAATTATTCTGATGAAATAAGCAGGTTAAAGTTAGCTATCGACTCAAGGAGAGCTTCGTTTACAAGGTTAAACAATGACATAGCTCCAGTATTAAAACAACTAAGGGATTTGGGCGTTACAGATAAAGCAGCAGAGTTGAAAAAAATAATGGATTTAAATTCTGAATCTATAAAATTAGACGAGTCAAATCTGAAAAACGCGCAAGCAATTAAATAAATATAAAAATGGAAAAGGATAAAACATTATTAAAAAAAGTCAAAAACTTCCTTGTAGATTTGACAGGTATAGAAGTTAATTTGGAGGAGCAAACATTGGCAGACGGCAGCACGGTAATTGAAGCGGATTCATTCGAGCCTGGTGCAAGTGTTATGATTGTAGTTCCAGAAGGTGAACCTGTACCATTAGAGGTTGGTAAGTACGAACTTGAAGATGGTCGACTATTGGTAGTTGAAGAAAAAGGTATGATTGCTTCAATCGAAGAAATGCCTGCGGAATCAGAAGAGGAAGAGATGCCTGTTGAGGCTGATATCACTCCTGAAGTTGAAGTTAAGCAACCAAAGAAAGTTGTGCAAATCACCGAGCAACACTTCGCAGAAATGCAAGCTAAGATTGAGGAGCTTGAAACTAAGTTAGCATCAATGGAACCAATTGTTGAAGAACAACCAACGGATGTAATCGAATTTAGCGCAGAGCCTAAACCAATTCAGTTCAATCCTGAGAACGTACAACCAATGGAGAGAATAGATTTAGCAATTAATACGCCTAAATCGTTGAGAGATAGAATTTTAGAAGAAGTATATAACAACAAATAAACAAATAAAAAATGGCTACAACAGTTAACATTTCAACTTCATACGCTGGACAAGATTCTAAGCTATGGGTAAAAGCTGCTTTATTAAGCGGTAACACATTGGCGAATGGCGGTATGACAATCGTACCAAACATTGCTTACAAGACTACAATGCACAAGCTATCTACGGATTCGCTTTTAAAAGATGCGACGTGTGATTTTACAGCACTTTCTACTGTAACACTTTCTGAAAGAAGTTTGACTTTAGAGCCGTTTCAAGTAAATTTACAATTGTGTAAGAAAGATTTTTATGCAACTTGGTCTGCTGAAGAAATGGGATTGTCTGCAAACAAAGTTTTAGCTAAATCTTTTGTAGATTATTTTTTAGCTTACATTACCGAGAAAGTTGCTGAATCAGTTGAGGTTTCTATTTGGAGAGGTGCTAACGGAACAACAGGTCAAATTGATGGTATCGCTACTTTATTAGCTGCTGATGCTGCTTTACCTGCTGCTCAAGAAATTGCTTCCACTACGGTAACGTCTTCAAATGTCGTTGCTCAATTAGGTTTGATAGTAGATGCAATTCCGGCTGCTTTGTACGGTTCGCCTGATTTGAAAATTTACGTTTCTCAAAACATTTTGAAGGCTTATGTTAGAGCGTTGGGTGGTTTCTCAGTTGCAGCTACATCAAATAATGGTGTTGAAAACAAAGGTACACAATGGTATAACGGTCAAGGTTTGACTTTCGACGGTATTCCAATTTTCGTTGCGAACGGTTTAGCTGCTAACACTGCTATCGCTGCTGAAACTTCTAACTTGTTCTTCGGTTGCGGTTTATTAAATGACACAAATGAAATCAAGTTATTGGACATGTCGGATATCGACGGTAGCATGAATGTAAGATTTGTAATGAGAGCAGGTATGGCAGTAAATTATCATTCAGTTTCCGACATCGTAACATACGGAATCACGAACTCAGCTAACTAATTAACTAATTAATAACCAATTAAAGGGAGGGTATATTCCCTCCTTTTTTTTTAAACTTTAAATTTTATGGCTTGCAATTTAACAATAGGAAGAGCAGAAGCATGTAAGGAAGCAATTGGAGGTTTGAAGGCGGTGTACTTCATCAACTTTCAAATTGTACCTTCTGACGTAACTTTCTCGAATGACTTAATAACAGCAGTAACAAACGTTGACAACTTATACAAATATGAGTTGAAATCAAACGAAAACGTATTTGACCAAGAGATAGTGACATCACGTGAAAACGGTACTACTTTCTTTCGTCAAACATTGACTATAAAGCTAAAAAAACAGGACGCTACGACTCACAAAGAAATTAAACTTTTGGCTTATAGTCGTCCACACGTCCTAATTGAAAATAACAATGGGCAGTTTTTCTTAATGGGATTGTACAGAGGTGCTGATTTAACGGCGGGTAGTATCAATTCTGGTGGATCGCTTTCAGATTTTTCGGGATACAGTTTGACTTTTACCGCTGAAGAGGCTTTACCGGCACCATTCACGGATATCACAAGTTCTTCTACTATCGTTTCTGATTGTTTCACAGGTGCGACAATTGTAACTGCTTAACCATGGCTTGTTTAATAACGGCAGGACGTTTAGAGCCTTGTAAGGATAGTCTTGCAGGGCTTACAAACGTTTATTTTATCAACGAGGACATAACGCCAAACTTTATATATAAAGAAAATACACCGATGGCTAATCAGTGGGACTACCTATTAGACAATGATTATAATGAGTCAATTGATTATTTAAACGGAATAAATTCTTTATATAAGTTTGAGTTGAAATCTAACGAAAATGTTTACGACCAAGAGATAGTGACATCACGTGAAAATGGAACTACTTTCTTTCGTCAAACATTGACTATAAAGCTAAAAAAACAGGACATTGCAACACATAACGCTGTCAAAACTTTAGCTTATGCAAAACCGAGAATTTTAGTTGAAAACAACGAGGGACAGTTTTTCTTAGTTGGACTACTTAGAGGTTGTGATGTAACAGCAGGAAGTATAAATAATGGTGGGGCTTTGGGTGATTTTTCAGGTTATTCCTTGACCTTCCAAGCGGAAGAGCTTTTACCGTCACAATTCGTGCCTTTGGGAACAAATGCTTTTTACGACAACTTAAACAACGACGATTTTCCAAAAACTTTATCTACTATTGTAACAAGTTAATTTACGGAGGGGTTTAAAACGCCCCTCTTTTTTTTGCAACAAAAACACTAATTTTTAGTTATACTATTAATGATAGTATTAACGACATCCACATCACCGCAAACGGTGTATTTTATCCCTCGTGAAGGTACGGGGAATTCAGATAAGATATTCTTAACAGACGAGCAAACAAACGTCACTACAACTATTAATATTACAACCTACGCAACGGGTGATTATTACCACATGGCAACGGCTACATTTGCATTAAAAGAAGGTCATACTTATATTTGTAAGATAGGCAAAACAAACGATATTCGCTTTTACGGACGTGTATTTTGCACGGATAATCCAAGCTCGAATTTTACTCAAACGGTAACAACAAACGAATTTATTATATATGAATAATAACATTATACAACTATCTTCATACACTGCACCTGTCATTGTTGAGAACAATAAGAATGAGTGGGTAGAATATGGTGAAGATAACAACTACTATCAGTTCTTAATTGACAGATATAGCAATTCAGCAACCAACAACGCTGTAATTAATAACATTTGTCGATTAATATTTGGCCAAGGGTTAACAGCTACGGATAGCGCAATGAAGCCAAACGAATGGGCTCAATTACTATCTATATTAAAGGAAGATGATTTAAGGCGTATTATATTCGATTTGTACGCATTAGGGCAGTGTGCCTTACAGATTCACTATGACAAAGGACATAAAGCTATTACAAGGGCTTTTCATACACCTATTCAGTTATTAAGACCTGAGAAGTGTAACCAAGATGGTGACATAGTAGGTTATTATTATTCTGACAATTGGAGCGACCCTAAAAAGTACGTACCTAAACGATTTGATGCGTTCGGAACTTCAAAAAAAGAAGTTGAAATTTTGTATTTAGCGCCTTATAGTGCTGGAATGAAATACTTTTCAAATGTAGATTACCAAGGGGGAATTGATTACGCATATCTTGAAGAAAAAATAGCTGAATACCTTATTAATGAGGTTGAAAACTCCTTCGCTCCCACCAGTATCGTAAATTTTAACAATGGTACCCCAACCGACGAGATGAAGGATGAGATATCTGCATCTGTTATTGGTAAGCTTACAGGGTCAAAAGGTAAGAAAGTTGTAATATCATTCAATGAGAATGAAGCTACCAAAACAACAATTGACACTGTACCTTTGCAAGATGCTGCGGACCATTACCAATATTTAAGTGATGAATCTACCTTCAAAATATTACGTTCTCACAACGTTACTACTCCTTTATTATTTGGGGTATCGGTTGCCACTGGATTTAGTAGCAATGCTGATGAAATGAAAACAGGCGCTTTGTTGTTTGAAAACATGGTTATCAAGCCAAAACAGCAAATGATAGTTGAAATGATTAAAAAAATACTTTCGTTTAACGGTGTTTCACTTAACCTTAGATTTAAAACTTTGAATCCTTTACAAGGTGACGAGCCACAACCCTTACAAGAGGTAAAAATGAGCGCTCAAGACGAATTGGACGTTGCAAAATATGGTGAGGACATTGATTTAGATGAGTGGGTGTTGATTGATAGTCACGAGGTAGACTATGAGATTGAGGAGGAATTGGATGAGCAATTACGAAAACTTAACGAGCCTACAAAATTGTCTAAGGTTTTGAACTTAGTTAAAACAGGCACAGCACGACCTAACACAAAGAGCTTACAAGATGGTGAAATCTTTAAACATCGTTATAGATATGTTGGGGACACTTCGGAAAAGTCAAGATTGTTTTGCAAGAAAATGACTCAAGCTAATAAAGTATACCGTAAAGAAGATATTGTAAGAATGGAATCGGAAGTTGTAAACGCTGGTTTTGGTCCTAAAGGTGCAGACAATTATTCTATTTGGTTATACAAAGGCGGTGGAGCATGTCACCATAAATGGGTTCGTGAAACTTACTTAAGAAAATCAGATGCTAATTCACCTTTGGCAAAGAAGTTTACACCGGCACAAACTCGCAAACTTGGTGAAATCGCGCCGACAAACGATAAAAGAGTTTACACGCGTCCGATTGATATGCCTAACAAAGGATTTTTACCTAAATAATAAGACATGGCAGAAGCACTATTAATATCGAAAAAAGACTTACAAGAATACACTTCTTTAAACGCCAACACGGACGTTGATAAAGTTATTCAATTTGTACTTGTAGCGCAAAACATTTGGATTCAACAATACACAGGGACCAAGCTATTGGATAAGATTAAAACGGACATTACAAACAATACGCTTTCGGGTAATTATATAACGCTTGTACGCTCGTATTTAAAGCCAATGTTGATACATTTTACGATGGTTGAATACTTACCTTTTTGCGCTTACACCATTTCAAATAAAGGTATCTATAAGCACCAATCTGAGAATAGCGAAATCGTATCAAAAGAGGAAGTTGACTATTTAATCGAAAAAGAAAAACGCATTGCAGAAAGTTACTCTCAAAGGTTTTTAGACTATATTTGCAAGAATAATAGTTTGTTCCCAGAGTATACAACAAACGAAAACGGCGATGTATATCCGCAACATAATAACTATCTAACAAATTGGTATTTATGAAGAAAAAAAAAGAATATAAACCAAAGGAAGAAAACATAATTAAACTTAAAATCTATTTAAATGATATTAGCAAACCACGGGATAATAAGTAGCAGCAGAGGTGTTTTATACGATGCTGATGCACTTGCATTTATGACAGCTGCATCAATTACCGACAACACACAAAAAACAGCAATTAACACGCTTGTAACTGATTTAAAAAGTTATAACATTTGGACTAAAATGAAAGCTATTTATCCATTTGTTGGTGGTACAGCAACTACACACAAATTCAACTTGAAAGACCCAAGAGACTTAGATGTTGCTTATAGATTGGAGTTTTTCGGGGGTTGGACACACTCAAGCACAGGATCTTTACCGAATGGGACAACGGCTTATGCTGACACTAAAATAAACGAAAATACTGTGATGACATTAAATAGTCAGCATTTATCCTACTATTCAAGGACAGACATACTTGGGGCGTATGCAGATATGGGACTTTGGGATTCCACATTATTAATAGGCTCGCAAATGTTATCAAGGGTTGTTTATCCAAGTAGTGATTCATTTACTGGTTACGTACAAGATGGAAGCAACACCTATGTTGCTAATACTGATTCAAGAGGTTTATTTGTTATGAACAGAATATCCAGTTCTGTTTTAAAATTACAAAAAAACTCAACGATTTCATCTTTCACTTCTAATGTTGGCGCAAAATCAAATTTAAACTTCTTTATAGGAGCAAGAAATTTAATTGGGGCAGCATCACTCTACACGCCAAGAGAATCATCTTTCGCATCAATCGGTGACGGTTTATCAGATACAGAAGCATCTAATTTTTATACAGCAGTACAAGCATATCAAACTACTTTAAATAGACAAGTGTAATGAAAGTAAGACAATTAACAATAGAACAAAAAGACGCATTAGTTGGACAAACATACGATGGTGTGCAATATTTCAATCCGACTTTAGATGCAAGCGGAAATTGGTTTATTTCCAATGAGGAATATTTCAACTGCACAACAGCTACTTTATTTGGGTGGACTTTGCCAGAGATTGACCATAACCCTGTTGTAGTTGAATTCCCATGAAGCGTAAGTACTACGAAGGGCAACAATTAAACGGTAAGATAGTGCATACAATTTGGCACGATTCAAGTAATTATTATATAAAATTTACAGATGGAAGTTTTGAGGAATTTAAAAAATAGATGGTTAGCACCAACGCCAAATTTTTGGAAGAAAGTGCAAAGTGTAGGAATAGTTATCGGGGGGTTAGGTGCAGTATTCGTTGCGCCTCCATTCGGGCTTACAGTAGTAGGCGGTTATATGGTTGCCGTTGGTTCGGTGGCGGGTGTTTTATCTCAACTTACAATAGATGAACAACGTTAAGAGCTACACGGATAAACAAATACTCGATAGAGTAAAATCGTTAAAATCCTTCAAATGTATTCCTTTAGGTTATTGGATAGTTGGTGTTAGAAGTGAGGAAGATGCGCCTAACAAATATGACGATAAGTTCTACCTATTCAACGGTGAGCAATTCGTAAAAGTTGTAACAGGTACAACTAACCCAGGTACACCTATATTACAAGGTGGTTATCTTAAATATAATCGAGTAGGAGCTGCGGTTGTTAAGGCTGATGAGGTTTACTACGACGTATGGAAGTTTGGCTTACACCAAGGGAAGATGCCTGCCCTAAAACAAGTAGGACCATTCATTGTTTATCGTGATGGTGATAAAGATGGTAAGAGTGAAGAGATAGGCGCACCAATTACAGGCAGTGGTTATGGTATTAACTTTCATAGTATATCAAATGATTTGTCGGTTAGGTTAGTTGGTGAGAATGTAGGCAATTATTCTGCTGGTTGTCAAGTTTGTAATAATGTAGAACAGTACCGAATGATAATAAACCTAATCAAGAATCAAAACAGAATAACCTATTGTTTATTAAAAGAATTTTAGTACCTTTATACGTGTGTTTTAGGCGGTTAAGAAATTAATCGCTTTTTTTTTGCTCTAAAGTTTGGTGTATTAATAATTAATATATATATTTGCTATATAATTAAAAACATAAACACATGAAAACAGCAGATTTAATTGAAAGCCAAATATCAGAAATACGTGAGAACGTTGGCTATGGTAACAGATTCGATAAAGTAAAATTTTCTGATGAGTTAGTAACCGAAGCGCAAAAGGTAGCAGGTGAAAACTATGAATTCATCTTAAAAATTATGGGACATGAAAAACGCTAAGAAATTATTATACGCATTGGTTTGTATTATCATAGTAGGTTTTGTAAATCAGTATTGGAATGCATCCACAGCATTTTGGATTGGATTCGGGTTATTAGGTTGGACTTTAACAGGATTAAGTTATGAAAAAGATAATAAGTAAAATATTTAACGTTGATACGTTAATCATGCCCTCAGACGTTGAATTCATGAAGATTGACAGCGATAGTGTATGGGCAACGTTTGAAGAGCTTAAAGAACGTCTATACATCAACGATGGGCTTGTTTATAGCGAAGAGGGCGACCGCATTTGTACTACAATGGAATTAGAGCAATTTGATGAATTTGCAGAACTAAACAAATGCATCACGTGTGGTGGATCAGGTGAATACATGGTTACCGATTACGACCAAGAAGGTCCATTTCAAAACATTTTAATCAATTGCTATTGTGAGAAGCCCTACGAGTTATAATTATATCTACGACAGAGTTCGTAATATGATTGAAGCTGGATGGATTCAGCTTGACATCGCAAAGCATTTAAACGTTCCCGTTGCGACCGTTGGACATGCGATCGCAACTTACGAAGGAAAAAAGTATATAACAAGCCTATATTTTGGCTACAAAAACGAAGCATATGAACAAGAAGATTACATTTATCAAACCCCTACTTTTGACGAGCTGTCTGATGATGAGCAGTCTATCTATCGGTCAATTGAGTTTACAGCAAATCAAGGACAAGGGAATTAAACACCCTGAGATTGTTTACGCACAATACCGACTTGAAACAGGGAACGGCAAGAGTAGAGCGTTCAGAGAGTACAACAATGCGTTCGGATTCATCTATAAGCGCAAATTAATGCGATTTAAGAGCGTTGAGGAGTGCGTAGAGTACTACAAGACGTGGCAAGCGAAAAGATACGTTACAGGCGATTATTTTGAATTCCTTAAAAAGATAGGTTACGCAGAAGAAGAAGGATATATAGAGCTATTAAAAAAAATGTTATGAATTATAATTGGAAATTAAGTGAAGCAACATTCACAAAAGACAAAGGAAAAGTATTTAGTTGCTTTGCTTGTGGTGGAGGGTCTACAATGGGGTACAAGTTAGCCGGATTTGATGTCATAGGACACAATGACATTGACCCTAAAATGGTAGAAGTTTACAAAGAAAACCATAAGCCAAAATACAGCTATTTAGAAAGTATTACAACCTTTGCAAAACGTAAAGATTTACCACAAGAACTTTATAACTTAGATATATTAGACGGTTCGCCTCCTTGTAGCTCATTTAGTATGGCTGGCAATAGAGAAAAAGACTGGGGGAAAGAAAAGAAGTTTCGTGAAGGTCAGGAATTACAAGTTTTAGATACGTTATTTTTTGACTTTATAGATTTAGCAAATGAATTAAAACCGAAAGTTGTTGTAGCTGAAAATGTAAAAGGGTTATTATTAGGTGAAGCTAAGCAATATGTAATTAAGATTTACAAAGCATTTGATGAAGCCGGTTATACTTGTCAACACTTTCTATTAAACGCATCTAAAATGGGTGTGCCACAACGTAGAGAAAGAGTGTTCTTTATCGCTTTACGTAAAGATTTAGCACCGAAATTTATGGAGTATGTAGATATGTTTACTGAACTTCCAAAACTTGAACTAGAGTTTAATGAAAAGGAAATACCATTTAAAGAGATTGAAAGACCTAATACAATACAAGAAAATAAAACTCATATTCCAAAAGGGATATTGCCGTATTGGAAAAAAATAGATGAAGGTAGGAGTTGTGCCGATGTTCATGAAAAAGGTCATTTTTTTCAAGAATTAAAATTGGACCGTAATAGAAGTTTACCAACATTAAGAGCCGGTTCAAATTCATATTATCACTATGAGGAGGAGCGGAGATTGTACGACATAGAAATAATATTAGGTGGGAGCTATCCAACAGATTATAATTTTCTAAATTTAAAACCTATATATTTAATTGGTATGTCAGTCCCCCCACTAATGACAGGCAAAATAGCAGAACAGATTCACAAACAATGGCTATCTAAATTATGAAAAAACTAATAATTGCAGCAGCATTGCTAATGGTAGGATGCCAAAAAGAAGAAGTGAAAACGTGCGATTGCCTTCGCATAACGGACATTAAACATGATTCGTTGGTATTTTACGAGAACACCGTATACACAGCAGAAATAACAACTATAAGCGATTGTACGTTTCTGCAAACAAAAAAAATGTTTCATAGTGAAATAGAACCCTATAAACAAAACAAAGTCGGTGAATGCTGGCAACCTCCTTTCTAAACACCAAGCCCAATCTTAACGGTTGGGTTTTTTTGTGTGTAAAGTGTGTGTGTGTAAAATTAACTTTACACCCAAAATAAAAAAATAAAAAATAAAAAAAAATAATAAATCAAAAATTGCACACTTCACACTTTACACCTGCAAACCCTTATAAACATTGAAAAGTTGCTGTGAAGTTACTTCACACTACTTCACACTAATAGCAGTATATTATTTAGAACAATTATAAATTAACATTATTTTTTATATAATTATATTTAGTTAAAATAAATAATTGTAAATTTGTACTCGTAGAGTGGAAGCTACAGTAAGAAATTTTTTAAACTCCTCGAGTTGACGTGACTTCCACCACTGATACTCGAGGTTTTTTATTTTATGGAAAAAGAAAAAGGTTGTGTTTACTTTTTTAGACACATTGGTTTAACACCAATTAAAATTGGTTTTTCAAAGAACCCATCTCCTCTTGACAGATTTAATCAATTTAAAACTTATGCTCCTTTTGGTTCTGAAATAGTTGGCTTTATACAGGTTGAAAACCCAAAGGAATTGGAGTCTATAATTCATTTAAAGTACAACCACTTAAGACTTGAGGGTGAGTGGTTTGAAATTACAGAAGAACAAGCTATTAAAGAAATTGATTTTTATTCTAAATTAGAGGATATTAAAGCAA
>Ga0181343_1000149_pt1 | contig 33680 bp, 42 predicted proteins | sample Su13VDMLBSD_FD_130110 | JGI IMG/M metagenome (GOLD analysis project Ga0181343, IMG submission 130110) | Freshwater viral communities from Lake Michigan, USA - Su13.VD.MLB.S.D | ecosystem: Environmental > Aquatic > Freshwater > Lake | place: USA: Michigan | collected 2013-07-15
AGAAGAGGATGGTTGACGTGAAATTTCATCACTGGACATTTTCAATGAAGCAGTTTGATTCAATCGGTCCAGTCGAATCAACGGAAAGAATCATCTATGCCTGGGAGAGAACCTTATGAAATTTGAACCAGACGCTTCATTGTTCCATCAAAAGATTGAGCTGATGGACCTGTCAAAGCCAAAGCGAATCGGTCCAGTGACACTGGCGGATTTCCATAAGTATGTTGCTGCACTTCCAGCATATTCCGATTCAAAACTGACAATGCCAATCGACCGTGCACAGGCGATGGTGGACTTGATGCGAAGCCTTGACCCGCCATTCAATGACCCGAAGTGGTGCGATGAGACACAGGCAATCATCGATGCCAAGATTGCAGAGATTCTAGCGAGGGAAGCAAATGAGCGCAGTTGAACAAGTTATTGCAGGTATCGTGGCGTTTATCATCCTGCGTGACATAGTAGTGGTTGAACGCCAGGTGCGCCGAATCTCTGACCAGATCGTGGAACTGAAAATCATCATCGATCATGTGAAGAATGCAATCGGTGACAATGCGTGGGAAGAGATGCTGAGCAAGCCAATCCGGAAACCATATGGTTCATTCGGTGAAGCTCTGAACAAGGGGAATGACAAATGATGCAACGAGTCAAGTGGTTCAAGTGTGATGACCTAAGTTTCGCGAAGGTTGGTTCTATCGTGCTGTTTTCGCTCAACACTCGAGAGTGCATGGCAGCCATGATGAAGACCATGTTTCGCTATATGAGCCAACACAAGGTGATTGGCTTCACGGGGAACCAGCACATGCCGGCGTATTGCGCAACTCTGACGCCTGTGTCTGACTTTGACCCAAACGAACGCATCATGTTGTTTGGTCATCCATTCAGAGTGGTTGACATCGCCACGGAACATTGCTCCGTGCGCATGTGGTTCGTAATCGAAGGCAACATGTCAGGGGATGACATCAATGATTTCCTACAGGAAGTTGTTGAAAACACGAACCCAAACGATGATGCGCATGCGTGGGGTGAAGTCATCGAGGTGAAGCCATGAGCGAGTACATCGCAGAGATGGAGCGTCTGTTCGCACGGTACTTTTCTGACCCGGACAACTTTCGTTTAAACACAAAACAGTTGCAATCACACCCTACCGTCGTTGCAACCTTTGGCAACCTTTGGCGACATGCTCGTGAAGCCGAGGGGAAACTTCCAGGACGATACTTTGTGCTCGGTGGACATGCAAAGGATGGCACGCTTGTGTACTCCGATGTCATGTACATCGATGCACGATTTGCGTCGTATCGTGAACACGGGACAATGCATGTGTTTGAGGCAGAGCATGTCAAGAACATGCTGAATGACCTACACGCACGAGCGCAAAAGTACGGTGGCTTGACGCTTCACAAGGTGAAGCTCACACCCGTTGTCGAAGCCGCCGATGTTCACCAACTTCAGCTGTCGGGCAAAGGGTAAAACACGATGTTAGACAAAATGAGACGTAAGAAAAACGTGTGTGTTTTTCGTGTGTGTTGGTGGTTTATTGCACGGGCAAGTGCAGTAATTGCCACACTTCCAAAAGACCTTTTTGACACTTGTGAGCCACACTGCGAGGAATCTGGCTATGATGTTTGACATCATGCGAATCATCATGCTCATTCCGCTGTACCTCGCAGGAATCATCGTCTCGTGGTCATTCCTGTGCGTGTGCGCTTTGGTATCCATCGGCAGTCTGCAATGGCTGTGGAGACAGGCACAGAGTGACGAAGCCTGACGGCTGGTTGCCAGAATACCTGCGCAGTTCCTGGGACGTGTGCTGGGTGCGGTTGCTCGCATCCAGCATGCCACCAGACAACATCGTGCTGATCCGCCGGTACTATCGCCAGCGGTACATGACAACCAAGCGGTGGAAGCAGCTGCGCCAGGACAAACTGGAGCAAGCGGACTACAGATGCGAACTCTGTGGCACGACACCAGACAAACATAAGCTTGATGTTCACCACCTGACGTATAAGCGTTTAGGTGGTGAACTGCTGTCTGACCTTCAGGTGCTTTGCTACCAGTGCCATGGCAAGGCACACTATAAACCAAAGTCAGGAGACACTAGATTATGCCAGTCAGAACTGCACCAGAAGTAGAAGCACAGATTCAAGCAGCCATTCTGGCAGGGGCCAAACAGGCTGACCTTGCCAGACACTACGGTATGCCGAAGTCAACCATCACCCGCATTCGTAACCGGATGAACGAAGAGCAGGTCGTGAACGGGTCAGCACAGCGCATTGTGGAGGCATCCACGAACCTTGATGAACGACTCGCAGAACTGCTTGGCGAATCACTGACAGCATTGATTGGAATTGCGAAAACAGCTCAAGATGAAGTTTACAGAAAGACCCAAAACGCTGGCGCTCTCGCCGATCTGTACAAGGAAATTGCGTCTGTCACGCTTCAAGTTCTCAACGCAGCTGCCGAAGCAAACGACATCGAAGGCTGACCCGTGTTTCGCTGACTATCTGCGACAGACACTCCCGAAGTCATGGACCGCTGATGCTCCACACATCAAAGCAATCTGTGATGTGATTGACCGTGTCCAGCGTGGTGAGATTGACCGGCTGGCCATCCACATGCCACCACGTCATGGCAAGACAGAGACAGTGACCGTGCGTGCTGGAGCGTTCTTCAAGGAACTGCATCCAGAAGCAAACGTGTTGGTCACTGCATACAACCAGCGCATTGCAAACCGCTTCAGCCGTAAGAGTCGCACAATCTGCAAAGACCGTGTCAATCTAAGCCAGGACAACAAAGCACAGGACGAGTGGTCACTCCCTGAAGGTGGCACATACATGGCGCGTGGCGTCGGTTCACCGCCGACTGGTGTGGGCTTCAAGTACATCATCATCGATGACCCTATTCGAAGCCGTGAGGATGCGGAATCACAGGTGTATCGTGACCGAGCAGCCGATTGGTATTCAGATGATTTGTACACACGCCTTGAACCTGGGGGCGCCATCATCATCGTGTGTACACGGTGGCATCACGATGATGTCGCAGCTCGTGCTATCGCATCCGAACCAGACCGCTGGCACATCCTGAACCTGTCAGCCATCGCCGAGGAGGATGACCAGATAGGCAGACAGCCGGGCGAAGCTTTGTGGCCAGACCGCTATGATGTGGACGAGCTGGAGCGCATCAAGGGCGTGATGGTCAAGAACGGCGGCGAGTACGGCTGGTCTGCTTTGTACCAGCAACAGCCGACGCCACGTGAAGGTGCATTCTTCAGGCAGGCACGCATCACCATTGAGGATGCACAACCGAACATCAAGCGCCTAGCTCGTGGTTGGGACCTTGCAGCGAGTGCAGGAAAAGGTGACTACACTGTGGGCGTCAAGGTCGGCATCGATGACCAGGAGCGCCTGTGGATTCTAGACGTCCAGCGGGGGCAGTGGGATGCAGATGAGCGTGACCGTGTCATCCGTCAGACAGCTGCACTTGATGGCAAACAATGCCGGCAGAGATTGCCACAGGATCCGGGGCAGGCTGGTAAAAGTCAGATGCTCCACATGATTCGCAACCTACAAGGATTCCCTGTGAGTTGCAAACCAGTCAGCGGGGGCAAGGAACTCCGTGCTGGTCCGGTGTCAGCGCAAGTTGCCGGTGGAAACTGCTTCATGGTCAAGGCCACGTGGAATCAAGTCATGCTCGATGAACTGCGAACATTCCCCCTGGGAAAGAATGATGACATCGTGGACGCTCTCGCTGATGGTTACGATGAGCTGACACTCGGCAGTGTGCGTTTTGGTGCAGTATAAGGACACAATAAACCATGGCCATTTTCGATATCTTCCGCAAGCAACAAAAGGCAGCAGTTCCACAGATGCTTTTGCCTCCGGTGATTCAGCGACAGTCATCATTCCTGACGGGATACGGTTCCGGACGGCTGATGAACCTTTTGTCCGTGGTCATGCCATCGAGCAACCGGGACTGGAAGTACATCGCCGGTGACTTGATGCTGAACTCTGTGGTGGCACTCAGCATCAGCTGGTACACCCGCAACTTCAGCCAGGCGAAACTGCGTGTCATGCGTCCGATGCCAGACGGCAAGGCTGAACCGATTGAAGACCATCCAGTGCTTGAACTGCTGGCGAATCCGTGTCCTGAACTTGGCGTCACTGGTTCCGCATGGTGGGACTGGTTCATCACAGACTCACTGGTGCTGGCAAACGCATACATCTACAAACACCGCACATCGCCAAACCAGCCACCGCTTGCGCTTCAGTGGCTTGCAGCTGACATGGTTCGACCTGCTGGGAGTTTGTCCGACAGTCTGACTGGTTACATCTACACGGCTGATGGCTGGAAGCGAGAGATGCCACTTGAGGATGTCATCCACATGCGCATCGGACGTGACCCGTCAGACTGGCGCTTTGGTCGTGGTCCGCTTGCGTCCGTGCTCCGTGAAGTCTGCACCGATAACGTGGCATCGAGCACCGCATACGGCCTTGCAAAGTCTCCAGTGCCATCGTTCGTCGTTGGTCCAAAGGACCCGACACAGGCGTATACAACCAGCGATGATGACGCCATCAACACAAAGCAGAGATTGCAGGAAAACTTCAGCGGGGATGACTCTGGTGGAGTGGCTGTGATGACGAACGCTTTTGAGCTTCAACGTGTCGGTTTCTCACCAAAGGACATGGCGCTCGATGATGTTCGGCGCAAGCCAGAAGAACGCATTTGCGCAGCTCTCGGCTTAAACCCGCTGGTGCTTCACCTTGGTTCCGGTTTGGAGCGCTCAACGTATAGCAACCTACAGCAGGCCACACGATCTGCGTGGACAGATGGCATGGTTCCTTTGTACCGTCGCATCGCCGAAGTGTTGACGCAAAACCTTTTGCCTGACTATCCTGAGACGCAACCAGGGGATTATCTGGAGTTCGACACCAGCGACATTCCTGCGCTTGCAGCTGACTTGACCGCTGAAGCCGAACGTGCCGAGCGCCTGTACAAAGCAGGCATCATTGATCGTGCCACTGCAAAGCGCATCAGCGGTGTCGTGACTGTTGCTGAAGATGAGGGATTGTACTTTGGTGATGTTCCTGCACAATTTCAACCGCCTGCTGGCGGTGCATCCACCGTTCCTGCTGGTCGAACCCCTGACGACATTAACAAGCTGGTTGGCAGCGCTGGCGCTCTCATTCGTGCTGGTTTTGCCCCTGAAGCCGCCTTGCAGGCCGTAGGGCTTGACCCGATTCAGCACCTTGGACTATTGCCAGTGACTGTCCGTGAAGAAGCAAAGTCAATCCAAGAGTTCAAGTTTGGTGAGAAACAATATAGCGCCGAAGACATCCTGCGTTTGCATCACCAGATTCACGACGACCGACAGTTCGCTGATTGGCTGGCTTCAAAGCGTATCGAGATTCTCAGCAAGTTCATCAAGCCGTCAGTCAAGTCTGACACGCATCCACTCTATGGGTATCCTGTCTGATGCCAAGCATCTATGACGTCGCCAGAGACTTCAGGCTCCGTTTGCTGGACCGTGAAGCAGCTGCTATTGCTGATATGGACACGGCATACAAACGTGCCACGGGTGAGACACTCCGGCGCTTGCAGATCGTGGCAGACCGTATCGCCGAAGCTGAACTTGCAGGTGAAGATACTGCAACGCTGAATGACCTGACAGCACGGCTGATGAAGATTCAGGAGCAACTCCAGGACGAACTGAAGCGATGGGCGCCTGAAGCATCAAGCATCGCCACACGGGCACAGAGTGAAGCCGTGGACGTTGCGTCTCAGATGCTTTTGCCGATGGCAACAGCTGCAAGTAATGCGCCAAGCGAAGCTGCGATGTCCACAGTGTGGAACCGCTTTGACCCGATGAGCGTGGAGCAACTCATCGGTTTTGCTTCCGACGGTTCACCACTTGACCAGTTGTTTCAGGCGATTGGTCCAGACATGAAGCAGATGCTGGCAAACGCCATCATTCAGGGTGACCACAACAGTGTGCTGGCAAGGCGCATGGTGTCGGCATATCGAGATCTGACACCAGCTCGTGCCAAAACCATTGCACGAACAGAGATGCTCCGGGCATCACGTGAAGCACAGCGACAGTCATTCCTGGCGAACTCTGACATCGTGCACGGTTGGATGCGTGCCAGTGCTGGTGACCACAACGTGTGTCCGGCATGCTGGGCGCTACACGGAACCCGTCAAGACCTTGCGACAATCGTTCCTACGCATCCAAACTGTAGGTGTACCGTGGTTCCAGTCATGGACCCTTGGATGGGGCAAACGACTGGTGACCTGATACCAAACGCAGAGACAACCTTTGCAAGGCTATCGCCAGAGAGGCAGATGGAGGCGCTTGGACGTGGCAGATATCTGCTATACAAAACCGGAACTCCACTCAGCGCTTTTGGGCGTGTCGTGGAGGATGAACGGTGGGGACCAATAGCAGAGGTAGTGCCCCTGCGGGAGTTGATAAACAATGAATGATTTGATGTACTTTGGCGATTCGGTCAAGGCTGAACCTGATGGCAAGGTCCGTGGCTATCTCGTGCGCTTTGGCGGTGAAGACCTGGTCGGTGATTACTTCACTCCCCAGACTGACTTTGGGCGTCCCCTGGTCAAGGGTGCAGGATTCGCATTGAATCTTTATTACCATCACGGTGCTGACCCGCTGATTGGCAAAACATGCATCGGGACCGGCGTTGTCAAAATGGATGACAAAGGATTGTGGATGGAATCACAGATTGACCTCGCCAACGAATACGGGGCAATGGTGGCGAAACTTGGAAAACGAGCGCAACTCGGCTACAGTTCCGGCGCAGCTGGACACCTTGTGGAGCGCAAGGCTGTTGGCGCTCGCCAAGAGATTACACGCTGGTGTATCGGTGAAGCATCCATCACCCCAACACCATGCGAACCCCTCAACACCGTCAAGTCAATGATGGACACAGCTGCGTGTAAGCCAATCAAAGAGATGATGGATGGTGAGGAAGAGGATGGTGGCATGGACATGATGGAAGAGGAAGCACCAGTGATCGGTGACGAATCATCGCCGGATGCGTTTGCTTCCAGTGTCTATGGTGGTATGCAGGCAGAGATGGTCCACGAGGGATTCGAGTTCCTCTGGGAGAAACTCTGCGATGGCATGCTTCAAGTGTACGTTGATGGTTTGCCAAAAGAATACCTGCTTGCGCTGGTCGATGGATTTGCGCAAAGGGGTAAGAACCTTGTATCAACTATTGACGCAGTGGCATCGGCTGAAGTCAAGTCCATCGAGGCAAAGACTCAACGACCACAGACAGTGCGTGATTTGGAACGTCGGCTGAGGGATTCGCTGATGTTGACTCGGAGCGAGTCGGTGAGACTTGCAAAGAGCGTATGGGAAAGTTTGCGGGATGCAACCACTGAACCCAACGTAAAAGAATACACGACTGACGTCGAGCTGGAAAAAGCGAGAATCCTCGCACAGATCATGATGATGGAGATTGAAAGTGAAAATTGAATCCCTTAAGCAGCGTCAAGCCGACAGCATCGCTGCACTCAAAGAACTGCTGACGCTTGATGCGCCAGACATGACCGAAATCAATCGTTTGAACGACGAAGTGAAGTCCATCACGGACCGCCTCAACATTGCTCGTTCCGTTGCTCAGTTCCAGCCAGAACCTGAAGATGAGTTCCAGACCGAACCACAGGTGAAGGCATGGGAGCGCCAAGCAATCGGTGCTGGTCCAGACCTCCGTGCGTTTGCTGGCCGTGACAACAACGAAAAGGCATACAACGCCTATGCATTCGGGCAGTGGATGCGTGCAACCGCACTCAAGTCTGCTTCCGCTCGCAAGTGGTGTCAAGACCACGGTGTGCTCAAGGCTCAAGACATCAAGGCAATGAACGAAGGCACTGGCTCCGCTGGTGGTTTCGCTGTCCCGACAATCATCTCGGACCAGTTCGTATACCTCCGTGAGCAAGCATCCATCATGCGCCAGGATGCTCGCAAGTACACGATGACATCGAACGCAATGAACGTCCCTGTCATCTCTGGTTCCGTGACGGCTGTGTGGGGCGCTGAGAACACCGCAATCACTGCAAGTGACTTGACTGTTGCTTCCGTTGCACTCTCTGCCAAGAAACTGACCGCATTCTCGGTCATGTCAAGCGAACTCAACGAGGACGCTGTTGTGAACTTTGCAAGCATCCTTGCAATGGACATGGCAAACAAGCTCGGCCACGAAGAGGACCGTGTTTGTTTCAACGGTACGGGTTCCGCTGGTGACGGTGGCATCACAGGTCTCTGCCAGTACATCTTTGGTCTCTCCGGAACCAAAGCGAACATCGCATCGCTCGTGACGGCTCCGTCGTTTGTTTCCACACCTGCAAACTTGACGCTTGCTATCTGGCAATCACTGGTTGCGAAGCTCCCTGTTTATGCACAGGCGAACGCAAAGTTCTACATGCACAAGCAGATTTTCTTCAACTATGTTGCGGACAAACTCATTACGCTCAGTGGTAACAACTACAACACACTAGCACTTGGCGCTGGACTTCAGCCGACGCTGTTCGGTTATCCTGTCCAGTTTGTTCAGGACATGCCATCGGCACTCACGACTGCATCGGTCAACACCCCGATTGCAGTGCTTGCTGACCTCAGCAAGGCTGTTGCTTTTGGTGACCGCCGTGAGCTGTCGATTGCTACCAGCACCGAGCGCTACTTTGACCAGGACAGCATCGCTGTTCGTGCCATCGAGCGTGTTGGTTTCTCTGGTGCAACTGATCCGGGCAACATTGCAGCTGTTCCATCGCAAGTTCCTGGCTCCGCAATCGTTCTGGTTACAAACGCCACTACAGCGTAGTATTCAGACAACAACCACGAAGGGGCAGGGGCTTATGCCCTTGCCCTTTTTCTTTTGGAGACATTACATGGCATTCACTCGCACACAGTGTCTGGAACGGCTGGCATGGCGAACTGCATCAGACCAATACCCAACACTTGATTCAACTGCACTGCAAGAGCTGATTGATGATGCTCTACGGTACACCACGTGGACTGCAACAACGGCATACAACGTCGGTGACATGATTGTCCCTCCGACGCAAAACGGGCGTGTGTATCGCTGTGTCATCGCTGGCACATCAGGAACCGATACAACCATATGGCCCATCTATGCAACCAAATCTGGCTACACAATTTATGACGGCTCCGGGAATCCCGGTTTGACGTGGCAGGACTTTGGACCAGCACACACTGAACCATATGATCTGAACCTTGCAGTTCGGAATGGATGGCTCCGCAAAGCAGCTGCATGTGCAAATCAGATTGCCATCGAGGACGGCAACGTCAAAGCTGATATGGAGAAACTCCAGGCGCATTGTCTGTCGCAAGCACAGCGGTTCCAACCGCTTGGAATCATCTGATGGCAATACCGGCAAAGTTGCTCCAGGACATCAAAGCGGGATTGTCCAACTACACATACACACAGCCAGCATCCTTGTGGCGGAACATTCCACAGCGTGACGGCATCGGTGGCATATCTATGTCATGGGTCAAGGTGCATGACTTCAAGTGCATCCTGAAGGGTGGCAATGATAACGAGCAAGTGATTTCTGAGACAATCACGCAAGTTTCGATGTGGTCTTTGGTCTGCCCTACTGACTTTGAGGTCCGCCCAGATGACCGTGTGTATATTGATGGCACTACGCCATACATGCTCGGACAGTTCTTTGAAGTGATTGCAAGTGATTATGGAAAAACCGATGCGATAACGCAGAATGTTGACCTGTCACTGCATCAAACTGGTGCATAAAACATCACACCAGCGACACAATACATAGCAGGTGGTTTTGGAATGAAGATATCTGCTGAATGGATTAGCGTCGTGATGGTCATACTCGTGCCAATGATTTCGGGCATCGTTGCACAGCTCAGATTGTTGTGGAGTGTGGCTGAAAAGGTGGATGGAATCACATCCAACTATCGCACTGTTTTGGCAGAGATCGAGCAGATAAAGCGTCGGCTGGAAGAACTTGAAGAGGAACTGAGACGATGAAGAAACTACACCTGGGGAAACTTGTGGCGGTGTTCACCGCATCATTCGCGCCAGCTGCATGGGCAGTGATTGCAGATTCTGTGAACCGTGGGCACGTCGGAACAGACACGCTTGTAAAAGCTGGTGTGGCTGGTCTCGGCTCCAGTATCGTTGCAGTCAGCGCATTGCTCACAAATGCTTATAAGGACACGCAGGAATGACAAATCACCAAGCGTCGGTGACGCTCACAGAAAAGACAGTCAATCATGATGGCACAATCCAAGTGACTTTTGATGATGGAACCGGCTACGTGTATGGGGATGAAGCATCACTGGTGATTGACTGCGAAGCCAGAGATCTCCAGTTCCCAGACTACTTGAAATCATTGCTTGTGTGTATGTTGGCTGATGCTGGCATATCAACAGTTGGCAAAACATTGATGCTTGACATTGATGCAACTGACGGTGTAATCGTGAAGGTTGCTTAATGGCAGTCATCACAACAACTACAGGTTTGACATTTGGCACATTCGGAGTGCGTCAAGCAGCAAACCCAACTACAGCGTCAATGAATGCATCAAACACGAATGGTGGAATTGCTTTTCCGTTTATTGCGGATAAGACCATGACGGTGACGCAGATCAGTTCTTTGATTAGCTCTGTGGGAACTACATTTGCTCCAGTTTTAACGGTTGGTATTCAAGCTGATAGCGGTTCTGGTGTTCCATCAGGCACATTTCTGACAAACGGAAGTGCCACACTTGCTGCTAACACCTTGACTACATCCACCCCTGCTGGCTGGTATGACATCACACTTCCAGGAGCAAACATTACGCAAGGTTCAAATTATTGGATTGTGTGGTCGTTTTCAGGTACAAGCACAGGCACGGTGAACTTTTTCACTGGATACATAGGCGGTGCTTCCACAACACAGAATGTCATCTATGGTCTTGGTTATGCCACACGTCTTGCAGCTGTGTTTTCCAAAGCAACAGGTTCTCGTGGTGTGCCTGTCATGTATGGCGATGGTACAAATTATTATGGCCAGCCAGACAATCCTACAGGTGTAGTTTCAACCGCAACGTTAAACAACAATGACCGATTAGGATTCAGATTTACTGTTCCGTCTGGACATCCTGACATCCTTATTGACCGTGTAACAATCGGCATCACGCCTCCAGGATTAAGTGCAGGAGCAAACTGGAAGTGTCAAATATTCACTGATGTTGCCACGCCTGTTTTGATTGCTGACTTATCAAGCATTGACGGGAATAATGTGGCTGGTGTCTCATCCACGACAAACTCAACAGTATTCACGTCAAGCACCACACAATGGTTAACGTCAGGCACGTCATATATCTTAATGGTTGGCTTTGACGTAACACCAGCAAGCATTCCGACACGAGCACATTTCACCACTGGTTCTTTGAACAGGAATAAAGTCATTGGTTATTATGGTGGAGATTTCATTTATAACTGGCAAGGTGCAGGGACGTGGTTTGTAGCAAACCCAACAGAAAACATTCCTTGGTCAATCACAGCTGCATCTATTCGGTATGACGATGCTGGTGGTGGTGGTGGTGGTGGATTCGCAAACGCTTCATATGGCTTTGGCGGGATTGGCGGTAACTAATGCCTGACATCATCAATGAGACTGAATGCTACTTCCACGCTCAGGGAACTGAAGGTGAAATCTCTGTGGCTGGTGGACAGATAAACGCCAACAACGGTGGACTATCATGGATATTCCAGGCTGAAGAAACTTCCACCATCACACGAATCAGTTTGCGTGTCAGTGCTGTTGCAACCACGCCGAGTGCATCTCTGAGCGTCGGTTTGCAATCATTGACCACGGGCGCTCCATCTGGAAACTGGCTTAATGGAGCAGGGACATCATCGACCAACTTTGCGTCGGAAACTGGCGCATCCACTGGTGTCAAAACGTACACACTGCCAAACTCTGTCAGTTTGACAGCGGGGCAGATGTTTGCAGTTGTTGTCCGCAATCCGACGGCTGGATGGACCGGAAATATCAGCTATAACTACACGCACTTCATCAAGGCTGGCGTTGGCATCCCGTATCACATCAGACGGACATCTGGTGCATGGGGTACACGTGGCTCACTGTATCCATCGCACGTGTTCTATGGATCAGCCACGAAGTGGTATGGAACGTGTGGACTATCAACCGCTGAAAGCAGTGGCACGACACCGTCTGGAACCACGGAGTATGGTTGGGCAATCACCATCCCGTCTGGTCATCCTGATGTCCGCTTGCATACCGTATATCAAAAACTGGTCACGTTCACTGCTTCAACGGCATGGAACGTGGTTGTGCGTGACACGTCCGGAGCTTCACTCGGTTCATCCTCGTTTGACGCAGACTTCACATCACCAAGTGGTTACTATCCCTGCGTGTTGTCATCGGATATATGGCTGACCGCTGGGACGAAATACTACATCATGTTCCAGGCTGGAACTGGCACAGCACCGACACCACGCATCATGAGTGGTTTTGCATCAAGTCAGTTACTGACCGATGTGTCCGGAAGCATCGTCTGCAACGTGGTCAGTTATAACGGCACAACATTCACGGAAACCACGACATCGAGGCCGGTGGGCACTTTGATATTCAATGGGTTGCGATATACGCAAACAGGTGGCACAACACAATATATTGTGCCGGCTGGCTTCAATACGATCGGATGACATCATGTACCAGATAAAGCAAAGTGAAGCGACTGCTGCAAGGCGCAGAATCCCTGTGCTGTTCGTGTCCAGCACCGATGGATTCACCCCCGTGACTCCAACGTCACCAGCTGCATACATCAGCACGAACGGGGCAACTTGGGTTGCCACAACAAACGCTGTTGCTGTTGCCACTCTCGCAGCTGGTCAAAGTGCAGCTGGTGTTTATTACCTTGAACTCACGGCTGCGGAAGTTGCAAACCTCGGCTGGATTACCGTGAATGTCCAGGCTACAAACGCACGTCAGTACAACGCACATGTTCAGGTCATGGCTTATGACCCATATGATGTTGTGCGCATCGGTCTGACATCGATTCCAAACGTCGCACAAGGTTCCGCTGGTGCACTCCCGACGGGCAACGCCACTGGTCAAGTCACAGTCGTCACCAACAATGACAAAACTGGATATTCTCTCTCAGGTACACAAGCATTCAACCTCACAGGAAGCATCACAGGAAACCTGTCTGGTTCGGTTGGAAGTGTGACTGGAAACGTCGGAGGAAACGTCACTGGCTCCGTTGGAAGTTTGACCGCCACGGCAGTTCAAAACATTTGGGATGACACAACATCATCGCTGACAACTGTTGGCAGTGTCGGCAAGCTGATTGTGGACAACTTGAATGCCACTGTTTCGTCTAGATCTACATTGACAGACACACAGGTGTGGTCATCTGCAACCAGGACACTTACGGCTGGTACGAATATTTCCCTTGCAAAGGGAACTGGCATCACCGGATTCAACGACATCACAAGCCAGAGTGTGTGGGATGTGGCTACATCTGCACTCACAGCGGTTGGTTCGATTGGTGTCCAGTTGAAGACAAACGTGGACGTCGCAACTTCCACGAGAATGGCAACCTTCACATACACCACGCCACCAACGGCAGCTGCAATCGCAACGCAGGTGTGGTCAGAAGCACTCCCAGGAACGTACACCAGTGGGCAGGCAGGATTCAAACTGAACGCAGCTGGTTCCGCAGCTGACCCGTGGTCCACTGCACTCCCTGGCGCATATTCTGCCGGATCAGCAGGAAACATCATCGGCAACATGGTGGCAAACACGTGGTCCGCTGGAACACGTACGCTGACTGCTGGAACCAACATCGTGCTCGCCAAGAACACTGGCATCACTGGCTTCAATGACATCACCGCACAAAGCGTGTGGGATGTGCTGGCTTCATCTGTCTCGCTGACAAACAGCATCGGTCTTCAGCTCAAGACCAACATCGACACGACAGTTTCGAGCAGGCTGTCAGCAGCTGGATACACTGCACCACTTACTGCAAGCGCAACCGCTTCAGCTGTTTGGGACGCATTGCTCACTTCATATACAACCGCAAACACTTTTGGTCGAAGGATTATCAGGGGCACTGCTACATCGCCATCCTATGAAACCTTCATCACTGGTTCAAATCACATTGCATCTGATGTTCATCAAATGCAAGCTGATACCGTGACAGCAAGCGCTGTTGCGACCGACGCAGTGACTGAAATCACAAAGGGCATTTGGAATCAGGCACGCGCTACAGCATCAGCGTCAAACGGAGTGCCAGCAGCCGGCACGTTTGGATACTACTTGGACAGCCAAGTATCACAAGCTGGTGGCGGTGGCGGTGGTGGCGGAACAGCATCGCCATCGATGGGACCATACACACTGTTGCCATCTGGCGCAGGTGCTGACAACATCGTTGACTTGAATGTCGGAACTGCCACACCACTTGTGTTGAATCTAGTGGATGGTAATGGAGCGCCATTCAATGCTTCAGGCTCCACAACGACCGCCACGGTATACACCGCTGGAGGCTCCACAGTGACCACATACACGGGTTCAATCATTGCTGGGTACATTGGGGCAATCAGCATCCCATTGGACACTGCAACCACTAGCACGTCAGCAACTTATACAATGTTGGTGAGTGTTGTGATTGGCACAACCACGACGGTATTCGGACCACTGAAGTTGGTGGTTAGGGCAATCTGATGAACATCACACCGGCATATGAGGACCCGACACAGGCACAAGCATTCTCGGTCATACTGGGCGAGAATGTCCCCTATGCCTTGCAGTTGATTGACACAAACGGAACTGCTGTGGATGTCACCACAGGAACCCTCACCGTGTCATTCACGAACAATGCGACTGGCACTGCATACACATTCCCGTCTGGCTTCACCGTGGTCACAAAGTCATTCCCAGGACAAGGTGTCATCAGCGTGGCATTGCCATCTGCGTGGCCAACAACAGCTGTCGTGAGAATGACAGTGACGTACACCAACGGTTCCATCGTTCGTTTGTTTGGTCCAGTGCTCGTGACGGTGGTTGCACCATAATGAACGCCGAGATCCGCATCGACTTGAGCGGTTTTGACAAAGCAGGCAACCTGCTGTCAAAGGTGGATGTCGAGCTGCGCAAAGCATGCCAGTGGACAATCAAAGCTGCAAAAGCGCAGATGATGCTCCCCAAGCACGGCACGGTGGTTGAGTATTATGTTGGTAAGCAAAAGTTCAGTGCGAAGACCGGCAAGCCATTGAAGCGCAGGAAGAAAACACACATTCAGTCTGCCCCTGGTGAAGCGCCTGCTGTTCGAACAGGTCAACTCTACAACAGTTTCTTCACGCATCCTGGCGTCCGATTCCTGGAATACGTTGTCGGTGTCAATGCTCCATATGGGCGATATTTGGAAGAGGAACTGGACCGCCCGTTCCTCATATCAAACGCTACCATCATGGGGCGTTTGCTGGTCGAGAAAGTCAAGGTGCTTTTGAATGGCGTTTGAAGCGTTTGACGTTGACCAGTGGATGTTTACTCGCTTGCTGTCCGACAGTTCGCTGATGGACCTGCTGGCTGTTGACAACCGTGCTCCGAACTATCAGCAATGCGTCTACATGCACGTTGCACCTGAAAAGGACCCGGTTACTTTGAAGGCTGTGCAGTTTCCATACATTGTGGTAAGGCGCAGTGGTGATGGAACTGCCGATGAAACATCAATCGGTGGCAACCGGGCTGTTGTCAGGCAGTTGTACACAGTGACTGTTTGGGACAGCCAGAGTGGTGCTGTGTCGTTTGCTCGGACTCGGTCCATTGCAGATCGTGTCGATGTTTTGCTGAACATGCAGTCAACAAACGTGACTGCTGGTGCAGTCTGGGTGAATCGCAACGGTAGTGATATCGCCATGACACCCCAGTCAGATGGTCGGGTGGACTGTGGCATCCTCCAGACCTACGTTGCCACAATAACCCCATAGGAGAATCAAATGCCGAAGTTACTCGCAAAAGACGCCACAGTGGTCATCGGTTTTGGACCGTACGTTGATGGCACGACAATCACAACTTTTTCAGCTGCACAAAGCATCACTGCAACAGCAAAGTCATTCAGCCTGGTTCGCTCGGCAAACACCGAAAACGTGTCAGCCATCGGCGACTCGTTTGAGCAAACGATGCCTGTCAGTTTCCAAGGTAGTGTGAACGCTGAGTTCTACTTGACTGCTGCGCCAATCTTTGAAGGCAAGATTGGATATGCAGTTAAGTTTACCCTCGACGTTGACGGCGCTGGTACTTCAGGGTCAATCAGTGTTGTTGGTGTCGTTACTGACCAGACGCTGAACCTCAACCCAGAATCCACCCAGAGTGAATCGGTCACCGTCAAACTTGGCGTTGCTGGTGTTGCAGGGTGGACCATCTAATGGGATTAGCTGACCTCAAAAAGGCTCCACAGAAAGAGCATAAACCACTGCTGGTCATCGACCTGAAGCCATACATCGGCGAGGAAGCATATCTGCGGTTTCGTGAACCACGAGCTGCTGATTATTTCCCATCCGCTGAAGTGAGCCGGAAGCAAGCGCTGGCATATCCAGAGTTCTCTGAAGGCATGCTCAAAGTTGTCCAGCTCATGGCAAAGTGTTATGAGTCTGGACCAGAGGATGGCGACACGTTCAATGCGTTTACTGCCTTTGGTGATTTGGCACGTGAACAAAAAGAACTGTTCATGGTCGTGGCTGGTGAGTTCAATCAGTACTATCCGCTCGAACTCGAAGGCACGGCAGTCCCAAACGACTAGATGGAGCCAGCGCCGGCATACTGTACACGTGTGTCAGTTGGCTCCACAGGCATCCAACCGAAGTGGACCTCACGATCTCTGAGATTGCTGAGGTCCGATACATAGGCTCCATCTGGGAGCAGGCCATCAAAGATTCTCTGGAGGCAATCCTCGAGACAATCGCAAAAAGGACATTCTGATGAACCTCGGTGTGTTTGAAATCATTTTCCGGGCAACAGGGGCTGATGGCCTTAAAAAGTCCCTGTCTGACATCAAAGGTGAAGCCGAAAAGACTGGCGATTCAATCGAGAAGAGCGCAAAAAAAATCGGTTCGTTTGGCGATGTTTTGTCGAAGCTTGCAATCGGTGGTGCTTTGATGTCATTCGGCAAAGCGGCATTTGATGCAGCTGTCGAAATGGAAGAACTAAATGCACGTCTGATTGCCATCACGCACAGCGGTGACAAAGCGTCGAAGATTATGAAGGTGGTTCGTGAAGTTGCGAAGCCATCGCCATTCACCACGAAGCAACTTGCCGAAGCTGCAACCCAACTCGAAGCATTTGGAGTCAACGCACAAAAAGCACTCCCGAAACTTGCGAAACTTGGCGCTGCTTTTGGTGCTGATGAAGAACACTTACGTTCCCTGGTCAATATCTTTGGAAAGTTGAATCAGGGGATTATGCCAGACACCGAACAACTCTCGATGTTTGGTTTGAGTAAATCCATGCTTGCTGCGGAGGGAATGAAGTTCGATAAGAATGGTGCATTGCTGTCATCCGCATCTGAGGCAATGGATGCACTTGGACGGCTGATTGAAAAAAAGTACGGCGGTATTTTCAAAATGATGGGTGGCACTACAAAGGCTGGTCTTGCCACGGTTGAGGATGCCTACAGACAATTGCTTGAATCATTCGGACAGATGGAACTTGCTGCATTCAAAACACTTGCACCACCGATTATCGAGATGATGGGCAAATTCACTGAGTTTTTAAATGCCCTCAAAACTGATGGTTCTGTAGCACAGAACGTGATGAAGGCACTTGCCGGATCGCTGGCATTTGCTGGTTCCATGACAGTCATCAATGGATTGAAAGCGCTTATCCCTATCTTCCAGGGGATATCCAAAGCATTGAAGGCTGTCGCAGCTGGTGAAGCACTCGTCAGTGCGCTAGGTGGTTGGGCTGGCATCGGGAAAGTAGCGGCTGGCCTTGTTGTGGCAGCTGGTGCCATGTATGCAATGGACCAGATGTTCAACTCCATGGAAAAGGGCAATGGCATGAAAGGCGATGCCGCTGACCTGCAAAAGGCTATAAGCGGAGGTGGTGGTGCTGGCAATGCAAATCCAATGGCAACCGCAGGAACCGGACGCAAGGACGGAAGCATGGCATGGATTGAAGGCATGGCACGCATATTCTCGACTGCCGGAATGATTGCTGGTGAAAGTGCAAAGTTCCGAACAGGCATGGAAGATTACCTGGCGCAGATTGCAAAGAACACTGGAACCACGGCTGACTTGCTTGACTTGCGGAAGCAGACGTTTGGAGGTGGAGCACTTGGTAGCATGGGCGTCACGGCAGCTGAACTCCGTGAAGGTGGCGCAGGTCCTGTGGCAGCTGGCGTTGGCATCATCCCCAATGAGCTGGTTCCGTATAGCACCGACCTTGAACGCTCCGTCAAGCGTGTGTTCGCCAACGAATACCGCAAACAGTTTGGAAACTTGATGAGGAGACTGTAATGGCAACCAAGTGGCCACTCAAAGTGGAAGTGGACTGCCCTGAACCACGCCTGAACAAGGGGCGCTTGGTGATGGGCGCTTATGGTCTTACTTGGGATAAAGCATTCAGTGACACAACGTGTTTCTGGGATTCACCGACGCAGAGCTTCATGCCGTTGCCACTCCCGCTGTCGAGTGCTTGGGAAACAAACTTCAGTGGACTCTATGCCAGATTGTCACTCACTGACCTGAGTGTCAGTGGTACATGGCGTCAGTATCAGGTCAAGGGCGCCGGCGATTATTGGATTGGTCTCGATGACAATCTGACGTACGCCAGCAATATCTACACCACGGCATCGTGGCCAGCAAACTCTGCGTGGTACTTTGGCATTTGCAACTCTGACACGACGTCCAACAGCAATCGTGTCATCATGACCATCACGTTTGGTTATGTGTCAGCCACTCCGGACACCGTCGGAATCAAGCTCAGATTCTTTGCAAACGGTGGTTGCCAGATATTCAAGAATGGCATCCTCAAGGGGCAATACGACCAGTCTGACAGCAACCAGACCGCAGGAAGGAACACGCCAGGAACACAGAAGATGACCGGGCAATACCACGGCATCTACATCCTCCCGCACAAACGGCGTGAACTGCTGGTGATGACTTCATGGGGACTGAACTTCAGCCACACGTTTGAAGACCTTGACCAAAACAGCACCACGAATACCATCCTCCCCGCTGGCTACATCAGGACGTTCATCGAGCAAAAACGACCGTTCTTCCAGATGGCGCCTTTGCGATTCTCTGCGTCATGTTCGGCGTATAGCAAGCCCATCAAGCTGCGCTATGCTCCCCCGGTTGGTGCGACGTTCAACAGCACGGTGTGGTATGACCGCATCGGTCAAGCCACAGGCGGTGGTGGTGGCGTCATATACATTGTCAATACAGATGGCACACCATACACGCCGGATGGCATCATCGACACCATACGAGTCAAGGTGACGCTGACATCAACAGATCAGATTGAAGCACTCGGTGTTTCCCTGGCTGAAGCGTGGTATCAGCCGACAGCGACAACCACTGCAAACGCTCCAGTGGACATAACGCCATATCTGCAAAACCTGTCACTGACTGTGGACGAATCTGGGCGCACCGTGCTTCACATGTCTGGCCGTCGTAAACGTCTGGCTGATGCTGGTGTCCAGCAGGTGCAAATCACAGGTGACCGTCCAGTACGTGTGGCACTCTCGAACAATGCCACGCCAACACCGACATACACGGACATCTTCCGTGGCACTCTCGCACCGCCACAGATTCAGTACGCACGAGCTGATAACACGACCGATGCGGACATGTCAGCGCTGGTATTCACCGGGCAAGACCGTTCGTATGACTTCACGCTCCAAATGTTCGACAGTGCTGTGATTTACGACAACTTCACGATGGAGTCGGCAGTCAAAGACCTCGTGACGAACTGTGGATATGCCACGACAGATGTGACGTGGAACGACACCAGCGGTTTCGTTTTGCCATTGTCGAGTGACCTTGCCAAGGGACACGCCAATGTTTGTCCGCAACGTGGTGACAATGTCCAAGGTGTACTGTCCAAGATAAAGACCGACTATGCAGCGAACTGGTTCACCGCTTGGCAACCGACGGCTACTGGCTACAAGTACGTGTGGTCGAATCCATCAAGTCTAAGTTCCACACCATCGATTACTTTGTACCACTCGACAGCTGATGCGATTGCACAAGGTGTGTCTGCTGGGTTGATGGCAAAGCGTGTCATCAGGAAGTTCAGTGCGCACTACGAATCGCCAGAAGCAAACCAGATTGTGGTGGTTGGTCAGGACCCTCGTGACGCCAGCCTGATATACGCCTATGGTGCAGACACGGCATCGATGGACCCGACAACTGCTCCGGCATCGAGGCCGTACAACTGGCGTGGGCGTCCGGTCATGTATGTCAACAGTGACCCGGCAATCACAACACCAGCAGCAGCTGCACAAGCGCAGACAGTGCTTGCCAGCCGTCTGATGACAGGGCGCATTCTCATTGAGATCGAGACAGACATTCTGGTCAACTCGACCACGAACATTCCGCTTTGGATTGGTGACGTCATCAGGATTATGAAGCCGGGAGGAACTGTGGTGCGTGGAATATATCGAATCGTCGCAATCCCGAACATGAGCTTTGAGCGTGAAACAAACGATGCCATTGTTCGTCGTGCTGTGTATCGCTGTGTCTACTTGAGTGCTGGTTAATGCCATACCTTGACAGCACACGCACAAGCACTCTGACTGCCACGCACAGTCAGGGTGTGACCATTCGAATCTGGAACCCCGGAACCGTCACTCCAACCGACAAAACGTGGATGGAGATGTGGACAAACTTCAGCATCGGTGGCCATTGTGGATTCCTTGCGACGCTGACAATCAACACCACTCGTGCATTGACTGGCCCTCCCGGCAGTCCCTGGAACTGGCAACTCAAGGCTGACATAACCTGCAACAACGGAGCAGGCACAACCAGCAGTGGGAGCGTCATCCTTGCATCGGGCACAGCTTCAGGAAGCACGCAGTTCGTCGATGCGTCATCGAGCATCACTGGCAACCTGACATGCAGTCAAGGGACCGACAAACTGTGGAACATCACGGAATCTGGCTACAGCTCGACATCACCACCGACACAGTGTCCACCGCCGACTGCATACCAGCAGTATGAGATGACAACGCTTGGCGCTGTGTCCACATGTTCATTATCGGTCAATGGTTCCAGCGTGACTGCAACCGGCGCAGCTAGTTCCAGGACAACGGCTGACTACACTGCAACACTGTCAAGTAACAGCCACGTGTTTGGAAACTCTACTCACTCATTCTCTGTCGGATCCGTTCAAGTCAATGGCGTCGCAGTTCACGACATTCCACACACGCATACATTCCACGCACAGAGTGCAAGCGAGTGGTCAGCAAGCGTGACCGGAATCATTGACGCATTTGGCATCTATAACGAGGCTTCCGCAACAATATCCACATCGAGCACTTTGGACCGTGTAGTGGCACTACAGGGGCGCATACGGGCATGGGAAAGTGCATACCCTGATTCACTGTCGGTTGTAATCACTGGTCTGGATGGTTCATCGAGAACAGTGACCGCCACGGGTGGAAGTTGGTCCGCATCCGATACGTTCGTGAAATACTCCACCACCACTGTGCTGAATGACCCTGTGTACGGTTCCGACAGTTTGAGCCACAGCGCAAACACTGTCCCTGCGACAATCAGCGCAGCCATCACAGGTGCAAGCCTGACAGCCAACGGTGATGGTTCAGGTGACACTCGTGTGCTGTTCAGGGGCTGGCGCTTCAATGGGTGGACCATTTCTGGTGCATCCACTTTTGCATTCCCAGGAACTGTCAACGACCGAACCTTTGCACCAAAGCAAGGCATGTCTGGATTCAGATGGTTGGACATTCAAGTCAAAGCGCAGACAGCTGCTCCAGCGTCGGGTGTCATCGAAATCACTGACTACAAAGGCAACACCAAAACCTACAACGTGACAGCCACAGCCACGACATACACAACAGTGAGCATTGACCTGTGCTCGCCTGCATCGTGGTCTGCTGGTTCATTGCCTGTTACAGATGGCAAGGATGACCCGTATCCAAGAGTGAATACGTCCAGCACGTCGTACGCTGGCAGTGAGAGCACCGACAGCGCCTATTGGGGCATCACATCGGCAAGCCGTTTGCGTGTGCTATCTGGGGCAATCGACATCGGAACCACCACGCTCCGTGCAGCTTCACTTGACACCACGTACGTGCCATCAAGCATGACGTTTGCTCCGCAACGTGTGACGCCTGCCATCGTGTCTGGTGATGGCACAACTACTTGGTATTACACCAGGAGATTCTGGCAACTTGACGCTGACGGAAGAACCGAGGAGGAAGGTGATGTGTGGTGGCAAAAGACTGTGGGTGGTGTCACAGGCGTGACAACCTACACCACACAGGTGCTTGCCATCGCTGACCTTGCCACACAACTTGGAGCGAGTGACGCTGGTGTTTTGCGTCATCCGGGATGGACTGCTACCAGATCAGTGGCGAAACCTGGCGGTGCAACCTGCACTGTGAGCCAGCCACCACTGCGTGACTGTTACTTGAACGGAGACACTGGCTATGCAGTCTGGTTGTACGGTGGTGGTGCTCTGGCCACGCCAAACGCCACCAGCGGAACTGACTGGACATACCCGCACCAGGTGTTGCCATCGAGTGTCACAGCACAGACACAGTTCGACAGTATCAATGGCAACTTTGTGCCCGACTGGTATGACCCGTTTGACATCAATGGTGGCACGGACGCAGCTTTGTATTTGGCTGGTGGAAGTTTGCTCCGTGGCATCGCTCATGGTTTCGTGCTGACCAACACAGGCGGTATTGGAACTACAGCCACAGTGAATCTGAAGCTCGATTCCACAAGCGCCATCCGTGGCACTGACAGCACGCTTGACGCAGCCGGCAGATATTACACCGCCACGCCATGGGGACTCGGTGAGCAGGTGCACAGCATTATGCTCGGTTCCAACGCCATCGGTGTGAATCCACTGCGCACCAGCAAACGCTACAAAGGCGTGTTCAAGGCGGCATCTATTGGTGGTGCGTGTACCGCTGCCGATGTTGACCTCGATCTCACTGCGACATACGGAATCATTGACTCTGGTGGGAATGTGCAGCTGTATTTTGCACTCGGACCAAACGGCACAAACTGGTTCAACGTCACGCCAGGAATCACTAGTGCGACCTGTCTGTCGATGGCATACCGCAAAGGCAACGATGTATTGGTCATCGATGTTGACCACACCGACGGGACGTGCAAGCGTTATGAGACAAGCAACAGGGGGAAAACAATCTCAGTGGCAACAGTTCTAGGCACAGGCGCACACGCCACCGTGTGCATCCATCCGAATGGGACCGAGTATCACTTCTGGCGCACGAGTGCCGGAGCCATCCAGCGCTTGAAGCGTGACCCGCAAGGCAACACTATTGTCGCAGCTTCAAACGTGGTTGCTTCAGGTGTTGCTGATGACGAGCTGGCGTGTTTCGTACGGCTTGATGTGGTGTTTGTGATTTACACGAACACATCCGGAAGCATCGTGATGGTGAGTAGCACGGATGATGGCAATACGTTCAGTTAGTGGTTGGTTCCATTTTGGAACGAACCATTTCCATTTTGGAAACAGTTGTAAAGGATTGCTTTACAACTGACAAAAGAATACCCCTCTGGCAATGGACAGGAGCCAGAGGGGCTGGTTTCGGCTGGGAAGGAGACAGCCTGCATGCGGAACACAGAAAGGATACACGGAATGAGTACAACACGCCAGATTGCACTACTTCATGCAGATCTCGCAAACATGAACCTCGGTGTGCAGGAAGTTGGCATCAACGACGGACCAGCCGTGCGAGCGTATCAGGCATCATGCAAGCCACCAGTGGATGCGCACGGACCGTGGTGTGCAGCTCACGTTCGATTCCGGATGAAGCAAGCAGCCACACAGCTCGGCGTCACTTACGATGAGACATTCCCCAGGACTGGCTATTGTCCAGACTGGTCACGGTGGTATCGAAACAACAACCGATGGTTGCCAGCGTTTGCACTCATGGAGAAAACCACCATCCGGATGCCACGCAAGGGTGACCACGCATTGTTCTACTTCAACACGCTTGGACGCATTGCACACATCGGCATTGTATGGCGTGTCGAAACTTGGGGTGTATATACAATCGAGGGCAATACCTCGCCGGAACCATCCGACGAAACCTGTGTCGAGCGTGATGGTGATGGCATCTACATGAAGCGTCGGAACTGGTCGGAACTTGGACGGTATGGAGGATTTGGCTTGCTCGATTTTTGACGTTTGTGGTTATTCCTCTGCGTGTATTACCAAAATCAACTAGGAGGGATAAATGACAGTTATTGAGCATAAAACCGGAAAAGACCTGAAACTGATGCTGATGAGCGATTTGCACATCGGCGCACTACATAACGACTACGACCGCATCGAGGCCGACTTAAAGCGTGCAAAGGATTGTGGGGCACTCATCGCCATCAACGGTGATGTGTTTGACATGATTCTCCCAGGAGATCGCAAGCGGTTCCGCACGAACAACCTTCATCCACGCATGTACCAGTCAGGCGATGACATGATTGGTGAATCCATCCGATGGGCGCTGGAGATTCTCGAACCATACAAAGACCGCATCATAATGATTGGTGACGGCAACCACGATGATGCGGTTGCTAGGTTCCACCACATCGAACCTGTGAAGCAGCTGGTGATTATGCTGAACGGGAAAAACGGCAAAATCAAATATGGTGGATATCACGGATGGCTGCACTTCATCTTTGACTACGGGGATGACCGTGGGCACTACGTCATCAACTATCATCACGGAGCGGGTGGCAGTGCACCAGTCACCAAGGGCGCCATCACATTCTCCAGGGCGAACATGTGGATTGAAGGTGCTGACGCAATCTGGCGAGGGCACACGCACACACTACAAGCTGGACGTGACGCCAAGATTGGATACAACACGATGGGGCGTTCGCTTGAGTCACGCATCAAGCATCGCACGGTGCTGACCATCAGGACCGGAAGTTACATGGACACGTACGCAGGAACATCCAGCGATGACTTGCTGAAGCACGGGCGTAAAGATTCCTACGGAGCGATTCAGGATTATGGTGCACTCCCCAAGGGTGGCATGCTTTTGACGCTCACAACTTCCAGGCCGACACCAAGCAAACGCAATGGTGGTGGCCATGTGATTGTGCATGACCATCTGACCATATAAAGCAGAAAACCCCACAGTGTCGGCTGTGGGGCTTTTTGATGGAACGGGACAAGAGGTTCGAGGCTATTTTATCGCCAAACACGAATCACTTTGTCGTTCACTTTTTCGAATCCGATTTCGCCATCGATTGACTGGTGATACACCACTTCGGTCTGTGGACCAAAGAGCTGACGCCAATCATACTCGGATGCAGTCTTGATCCATTCTTTGTCGATGTCTTTTGGATTCGGAGCATCAGCAGCTGCTTGCTCCAGTTCTTCTTCTTGTTGCTCGATTGGTTTGCGTGCCATCATGGTCTCCTTAAGGGTTGAACTGTCTGCACGGCTTGAGCAACTGGTTGACGACGCTGGATTCCGCTTGCGCTTGCGGACTGGCCATCATCATCATCATCTGCCACGATGCCAAGCAATGCCGAGAGAGTATAGCGCCTGCCATACGTTGACGCACTTCCAGCACCTTGAGCGCTGGCTTGCGACAGTGGCATAACCAGTTCCGATTCCACCCACTCGCCAGACTGGACGTGCCACAACCGGCTGAACATTGTGATGGTCATGCTGTTGTCATCTAGGATTTGCGTATCACGTGAACCTTGTGACAGCACCAGCCCCTGCTTTGTCAGCAGGGGGCGCAAACCATCCATCAGCTCGTGGAGCGTCAGGTATTTGTTCTTGTGGAACGGGTTCGTTGCATCCTTTTTGAATGATGGCAACTGGCCCTGAACCTGAATCAGGGCCTTGAGTATCGCTGTGCATGTTTCCGATGTCTTCATTTGTTGATTCCTTCCACCTTCACACCCCACCTGTCGAGGTGCTGACCTGCTTGCATGATCGGGTCATATTCACGCAAGTCAATGATTTCACGAGCGTTGAAGCTCGTGAGCAAAGTTCCAAGTACCATCCACACTGGTCCGCAATAGTGAACTGCATCACCTGCTTTGACCTCACCTGCTTCCACTCCCTGGCGTAGTTTTGTAAGCAATGCGTTTGCTTCAGACTGAATGCGCTTGCGGATATCTTTTGCCCACGCAACCTGTCTGTCGGTTCCCCTGATGTACATAGGGTTATACGTCAGCCACTCAGGGCAGTTGAGCGCCTTGAAGTTATGTTCGTCAGCTCTGCACGTCAAGCATTTGTCCGATGCTGTCGGTTCTGTGTAGTTCATGATTCCAAGTGGAATGTGATGTTCCTGAGAATGACCACACACATGATTGATTGTCTTGCGATAGTAACGAGGACCACCGCTGATGTTTCTTCTGTCCATGCCTGAATATTACCACAACATCAAACACGCAACGTATGGTATAAACCCAGTATGAACATGTTTGGATTGCGAGGAACTGACCTCGCCAGCAAAACGGGGCTGACCCGTGGAACCGTCAGCCGTCACATGAGTGGCGATTGCAAGCCACGTCGGCAGACCATCGAAACCTTTGCGATGGCAACCGGCAAAACCTACGCTGAAGTTGAGGCGTGGTTTGAAGCTCGATATGCCGAGCGCCAGCAAGAGATTGCCGAGCGCCAGGCACGTTGGGCACAGCATTGTCAGTTGGTTGGTGAATAGGAAGGAATGAAATCAATGGGACCTATACTCTCATGTCGCAGCTGTGGAGTGACACAGAAAACGTCGGGTAACAAGTGGTGGTCATGCAGATCGTGTGGCTTGCGTCAGACGGCTCCGGCAAAGGCGAACCGTTGGAAGGATGTGTTGGTGTGGATTGTCGTTGGCATCGTTGCTTGTGCACTCGCTCATGAATCTCGCACTGCTTACCAAAAGGACCAGCAGTTCCGTGAGCGATACATCCAGATGGAGCAAGGCAGATGATTGACAAACACTTCATCCTGACTGGACCACCACGTGAATCGCATCGCACAGGCGACACCATCACCCGTTGGAGCCAGTACCGCCAGCGCATGCCAAAGAATGGGCTGCTCACATACGAGCATGAAATGTTCCTGGCGAAACTGCTGAAGAACGGAACCGAGGCAGAGCAGGACAAAGCACGCAATGAGCTGATCACTCGCAATGTGCGTTTGGTGAGTTCAGTGGCATACAAGTACATGGGGCGTGGTTGCGATTATGAAGACCTGTATGCAGCTGGTATGCACGGGCTGATGCATGCCGTCAAACTATACGACTACACCGTCCAGTGCCGATTCTCGACATACGCAACCACGTGGGTGCGTCAGGCTGTTGGCCGTCAAGTCGAGATTAACAGTCGGTCAATCCGCTTACCGGGATATCGGATCTCTGTGATTTCACACGTCAAAGATACCGTCCGGGACCTGACCAACGAGAATGAAGGCATCAGACCATCCGATGCTGAGATTGTCGAATACATCAACACGCATCCGGAGCGATACCCGAAAACGCTTCAGCATATCTTTGCGAGGATGACTGTGGAATATTTCCAGGACGCACTCGCCGATGCAACAGGCTTCGTGGCATCCACGAATGCCATCAGACCAGAGAGCCAGACGGCGCTGGAAGATTCCATCGGGTATGAAATTGACTTCACCCGTGACATCGTGGACGAACAAATCCTGAACAACCTTCGGGAGATGCTTGGTGGGCTGACACCAAAAGAAAAGATGGCCGTCAGTCTGCGGTATGGGCTTGATGGTCAAGCCGAGGAACTGCGGACATACGAACACATCGGAAGCATCATCGGCATCAGCCGTGAACGTGCCAGACAGCTCATCAACTCTGGTGTTCGGAAGATGAAAGAGTCACGGGGCGCACGCTCGATTTACAAGGACATGACACGATGACAGAATCCGAACATCAGCAAGCACTCATTCAATGGGTGAAGGTGCACGAGGTGAAGTATCCGCAGCTCGGTTGCCTGTTCAGCATCCCCAACGGTGGCTACCGCTCCGCTCGGACAGCCGGCACGATGAAGGCTGAAGGCGTCAAGCGTGGCGTGTGGGACCTTTTCCTACCAGTTCCGATGGGGCATTCCTGCGGGCTGTTCATCGAAATGAAGGTCGGCAAAGGGCGCCTGTCTCCAGCACAGCACGAGTTCCGTGCAACCGTTGGGGAATCCTATTCGTGGGCGGTGTGCTACTCGTGGCATGAAGCTGTGCGTGATATCGTCAACTATCTTGGACTGAACATCCAGATATAAACCGGACGGACAGGTCCGGTGGAAGGAACAACATGAATCGTGAGACACAAGCAGCCACCTTTTTGAGGTGGCTGGCTTCACCTTATGCGTCCGGTTTCCTTGAGATCCGACGCATCGTATTCGATGCTGGCAAGTCAAAGCAGGTATTCCAGGACTACATCGAACTGCCGATGTCTGATGCGGACATCGACAAACTGGCACAGTCATGCGTGCACTTTTCGGACAAAGGCATCGATGTGTATGCTGGCGTACTGCCACGCATCGAGCGCAGTGGACGTGCTGAAGCCGTCAGACAATGTGCAACCTTTTGGATGGACATCGACAGGCTTGAGAATGTGGACATCGAGGCACTCTCAAAACGCTTTGACATCATTGTCCGGAGTGGCAATGGGTTCCACTGCTACCGCCGAGTGAAGCTGCATGATGTGCCAGATCTGAAGGACCGCCGAGCACACAAGCAATGGAAAGACCTACTCAAAGCGTGGATGCTCTCTGAGGACAAACAGGCAGACGTTGCGTGTGCGGAACCAGCTCGTGTGCTTCGAGTTCCAGGAACGACAAACAACAAACGAGACGAACCACTTGATGTGGTGTTGCTTCGGCATCCAACAGCTGCACTGACACACATCACCGAGACTGTGCAGTCACATCCATTCGGTGACCGCTGGGTTGCTTTGTTGGCCAAAGCAAGCATGGACGAACTGCCAGTGGATGACACGAATCGATACCTTGGCGAGACAACAGCCGGGGGGCAGTTGCTGGTCAATGACTTCAATGGCGCTGTGTTAGACTGTGAAGACCATCGGAAACTAGGCATGCGGACACACAGTTTCGAGGTGGCGAATCTTTTGATTGACTGGTTTGGAAGGACAGATAATGGACGAACTTGACCCGCTCGACATCACAGCGCTACTCGCTGCGATGCAAACTGGCACGGCTGACAAATCGCAGTTATTCGATGCCATCGAACATCTGGAGGCATCCTTCGGGGATACCTTCCAGAAGGCGCTAGAAGGGCGCAGGAACCACGAGCTGGTGCGTGTGTGTGGCTTCATGCGTCGGCATCGAATCCCGCTCGGAATGGCGTTGTTCTTCGCACACAGTTGGAACCGTGACTACTGCGAACCGCCACTGCCATTCGAGGAAGTGGACAGCTCCGTGCGCCGATTCTGGGTGCAATGGGCTGATGGCGATATGGAACTTGACACGCCGGGGCGTGACGATGCACCAACCGTCACAGAGGCGCTGTCCTGGGAAGAGATGGAAGCAGCTGCGGAAGCACTCGGTTCTACTGACTGGCTGGTCGAAAACTTTATTCTCACTGGTGGCTTGCACTTCATCAGCGCACAACCAGGACACGGCAAGTCATGGATTCTTTATGACCTGATTCGAGCTGCACTGACTGGTGAAAAGTGGCTCGGCGAGTTCCAAGTGAATAAGCAAAACGTGTTGCTCATCGATGAAGAGATGGGCGTCGGAAACACCATCAAGCGCCTGAAGCGTTTGTCTTTGACCGCTGAGAGTGCAGCCGGGTTCCGGTATCTCGGACGCACCGACATGGACTTTGGTGACCACGATCGTGTGCAAGCACTGCTGGAAATGTGCAGACGATACGAAACCAAACTGCTGTGCGTTGACTCCCTGGTGCGAGTCCACAGATTTGACGAGAACTCGAACACCGACATGCGGAAGCTCTACAAAGCGTTCAATCTTTTCATGGCTGAAGGCATCACGCTGGTGGTGCTACACCACGACAAGAAACCGAGTGGAATGGGCGGTGGTGTTCAAGACTCGATGCGTGGGGCTGGTGAAATCGGAGCGATGAACGATGCGAGCTTCAGCGTCACAAAGCAACCAGACGCCACGTACCGGATGATTCAGACAAAGACTCGCCACATTCCGGATGATGACAAACTGGTTTGCAATATCGAGATTGAGGACGATGGTGGCTTCACGAGCGTCAAAACCATGGACATGGCACATAGGGCGGTGAAGCGTGAAAAGGCGCTAGAATCGGCGATTTTTGAGGCCCTAGAGGCACAGCCTGACGGATGGTCGTTTAACTTACTCGTGAAACATCTGCACAAGCGGAAAGAGGATGTGCAAAACAGTTTGGAAAACCTCAAAAGTGATGGACTGGTTGACTTCAAAGTCGGTCATCGGCAGTCACAGATCTGGTACAAAATCACCTCGTCGGATGCGCTTTGACTGGTTCCCACGACTGGTTCCGCGACTGGTTCCCGTTAAGTATATAAATATACGGAACCAGTCGTATATTCCCCCCTTTGGAAACCCCCCTGCACACTTGGAACCATTGTGAGCAGGGGGAAGGTGCACTGGTTATTTCCTTTTTGGAAACAACCACTTTGTTTGGCAAAACGGTTCCCCTGGCATTACGGCGCTGGAGCGCCTATGCCGGGAACCGCATTGCCAATAATCTTTTGTTTTGATTGTTTGATGTTTGGTGTATAATACGCATGGTGGCCACATCGGGTGGTCACACGTTCAAGTCAAGTCCCTCGGTTTGAGGGCAGAGGTATACGATGGGATTCTTCAAGAACACCAACACTTCCACGGGAAGTGAAGGTGGTGGCGATTTCACAGCACCAGCTGGTGTTTACAAGTGCAGGCTCATTGACGTCCAAGTGACGCAAACGACAAAGTTCCAGAGCACTGAGATGGTTGACCAGTACCAGTGGGATTTCGAGACCACCGAAGTTGGCAACAGCAAGGGTGAACCATTCCGTTTTCGCAAGTGGACCGGAACTGTTTATGGTCCAGACAAAGCGAAACTCACCATCCTGATGGATGGCATGCTCGGCAAGCGCTACACCGCCGAAGAGTTTCAGGCACTCGATGACAACCTGCTGTTTGATGGCGAATACAACGTGGTCATCAGTCAGTACACCAACAGTGCCGGCTATGCTCGCAACTCTGTGGAAAGTGTGAAGCGCTATGAGCCACAGGCAACCGCCAAGATTCAGCCACTCCAAAAGGCAGCTGTGCAGACGGATGACATTCCAGATCCGTTTGAAGACGAGATGCCAGCGGATGCAACCGCCGGTGTTCCGGAGCCAGCGTCTCGCACACGGAGATTCGGCAAGCAAGCGTAGCGTATAGGGCTACGACATCACCCTCGACAGAGCGCCTACTGTCGGGGGTGATTCTATTCTGGGAGGTATGGACAATGAAGGATTGGGAATCACAGCCTAAGTTTGATGGGTATGCAGCGTTTGATGCACTCCGCGAGGGCAAGTGTGTACGACGCATCATGTGGACCGCTGGATGCTTTGTTTGGGCTGAATACGACATTGATATTGCAGGTTTCACTGTGTACGGGTCAGGAACTCCACGCTTTGAGCGAGACACAAACGAGTTCCCGAATATGATTCTCGAACAGCTGCTTGAAGGGGGAAATCAGTGGGAACTGCACAACCCGGACAAGTAAAGACCAGACGATATCGAAGTGAGCCATTCGACAAACGGCTCCGTATTGTGCGTGAAGTCAGGCGTTTGGTGGACTCTGGAGTCGCAAAGTCAACCGCATCGCTACGAGCTGGCGGTTACCATTGGAACAACGTACAGCGATGGATGCTCAAGGATGAACGCCTGTGGAGAGAGTATTACGACACTCCATACCCTTTTCATGTGGCTGGCAAACCGGGACCTGTGACGCACACAGATCTAGTGACATGGCCACACGCTGTGCAGCTCATGCGCCAGGGGAAGATGATTCGAGCGGAAGGTTCATCCCTGTACCGATACGCCATCGAGCAGGGCAAACTTGTGGAGTATCGGCGTGGCATTTATTCCTATGATTGGCACAAGGCTCCAGTCACATTGACACGACAACAGACTCGGCAGTGGTTATTTGAGGAGGTGGAACTTTGAATAGAGCAGGAGACGCTTTGAACTGGCTACTTCAGCCAGGAACAGCTGTGACACGTGAATGCATTGAGCAGGGTGATTTCATGGTATTCAATCAGGACACGAAGTAGTTCGAATATCGTGACTGTGATGGCATTATTGAGGTTTGGGATGAGTTTGAAATTGGTGGTGTCGACATACTGGTCAACGACTGGATTCTTGGCTACATCGCCGATGATGGTCAGGCAGTATGGAAATGACAATCAGCGCATCTGATTGGGATTCCTGGACAACTTTGTGGAGCCAAGATAAGCCGGCTGACATCGAGCACGAAGGCACTACATACAAAGTCCACATGAACGTGGTCGGTCCAGTGGCTGGCACTCCACCGATGCCTGAAGGCATGGACGATAAATGCATCTGGGTGTTCATGCGCATCAAGGTGGCAGGCAAGCCGATTCTGCGAATGGATGCTCCAATGATGCAGAAGAACTACACGCAGGAAGAACTGCAAAGGATTTTTGAGCTGTGGTTCGGGTGGATATCTAAGATGGACCATGGCAAACGAGAGGGCACTGGAAGCGAGCTGGATGTCGCATACATCAAAGAGTGCGTCAAGCTCGACAATGAATGGTCGGAACGTGAGGACAAATCATGATTATCAATATTGAAGATGACCCAACAGGCAGAGTGGTCATTCCTATCAAGCCATCACTGGAGCGGGAAACATTTCAGACGGATGAGGAATACCAGACATATCTGTCAGAGTTTGAGTCAGTCAAGACAGAACTGTTCAAGCACTACAGTGAGACCATAAAGGTTTCGAATACACTTGCTGGCCATTCTCTGTCGTTGGAAGCACCGCATCCAATGTTGTCTACTGACGGAGTGCAGCTGCGGTACAAGAAAAAAGGCACAATCATGGGATGTGTTGCATTTGAGCCAGAAGGGATAAATGTGGCTGCATATGCGCTCACCGCATTCAGGATGGAAATGTTTGACCGACTAGCACACTTGACGGAGATGCGTGTCAAGAAAAACCTTCAAAGCCTTGCCACACTCAAGCCACTTGGAAAAGCACTCACGATACCGGATGGTGAGAAACTATTTGATGAACTGAAAGACCTCGTGTTCAGCTGGTACTACAAGCGACCAAGGCAAATCACACCAGAAAATCAACACTTCAGCATTGAAACAAGATTCGAAGAAACTGGTGCGTTTGATGAGGACGGAGATCCAGTGTCCATCATGATGGTTGACGTGAAATTTCATCACTGGACATTTTCAATGAAGCAGTTTGATTCAATCGGTCCAGTCGAATCAACGGAAA
>Ga0181343_1000150_pt1 | contig 33664 bp, 59 predicted proteins | sample Su13VDMLBSD_FD_130110 | JGI IMG/M metagenome (GOLD analysis project Ga0181343, IMG submission 130110) | Freshwater viral communities from Lake Michigan, USA - Su13.VD.MLB.S.D | ecosystem: Environmental > Aquatic > Freshwater > Lake | place: USA: Michigan | collected 2013-07-15
GATATGCCATTCATCGTTGTCTTTGTTTTCATTTAAGAACTTTATTAGTTCTACAGTGTCATTGCGGAGTTTATGTATTACAAATACTTTTATTTCTTCTGTCTTATAGTGCTCAAAGCATGCTACAAAGCAGTTGATTAAAGTTTCATAGTCCATCACCCAATGTGATTTTTTCATATGCATCAATATTTTAAGTAGCTGATTACTCTTATAAAAATAAAAAAGGGAGAGAACGTTATCTCTCCCTTTTTATTGTGAACCATTAAACTTAACTAATTATAATTAAGAGGCTGGAGTGCTAGGAATACCCATAGCTTCCACACCTATTAAATACTTTTCAAAGTCAAATGTAGCGTTATTACTACCAAATATTTTAACAATTTGTCTAATATCATCCACATTTGTAACATAGTACTCTTGAAAAGTTTCAACAAGTTTTCTCTCCTCTTTATAAGGACTAGAACCTTCTGTGCGTATTTTTCTAGTTACTATATCACCATTGTCATCTATTTTACGGACCATGTGAAAGCTTTGCTTTGTAGTTTTACCTACAATTGCAAGTACTTTGGAACCAGGGTCATAGATACATTCTACAAAAGGACAAGACAAATCAATAGGAATCATTTTGAATGTTTCCTGATTGTTCCAATCCGATTTGATTAAAAGCATATTATTCATACTGTTGATTTTATTGCGGCAAATCTACTACAAAACCTAGATCCTTAATAGAAACTGTTATTGTTTCTTTAGTAAAGTCTGGTTTATTACATAGTTCACCAACTGATTTTAATAATTTAGGACTACACCCTAGAAGTTTTGCATAAGATTCAAAATGATCTTCTGGGTTTAAATAACTGTCAACATAAGTATAATTACTTTTACTATTGAGGTAATAAGTTAGAATTATACTTTTTGCTTCTTTACTCAATTGAGAGTATTTACCATCAATCACTTTATCCCAATCACTTTTAAAGTCCTGTAAATCAAATATATATAATCCGATATTATCAGGTGCTTCAAAAAATTCATGAAAAAATTGATTTCCTAGTAAGTGCCTCTTTTCAAAAACCTTATAGGTATTATCATCCCTAATATGATACTGACACACAAGTTTTGTATCCGAGTGGATACAGTAACCTTCTAATGAAGTATAAGTGTTAATAGGACTAACACTGCTACCCTTAGGTACTAGTAAAAAAGGATATAGAAATACCTTAGATTTTTGAAAATAGTCATTATACAATTTTTTAATCATACAAGGTCTACTTTTTAAAGTGTTACCTTGCCAGTTGCAAATTTATATGGTAAAGTATAATCTCTTTTACTATAGTGATAATTTGCCTGGACAAGGGTTGATTTTGCTTTTTCTGTCCATAGATCCATTGTTGCATCTGAAACAGTAAACACATAAGACTGCTTATACATATCAATGACTATAAAATTAAATACAATTTTGTAGTCAGCAATATAAAACGCATCTACTACGAGCATTTTGTATATAGCAGCTTGTAGCCAGTAGTTGTAATATTCTATACTTTCAGGAAAATCCGCTATTGTTTTACTAGAAGTTTTTAAGTCACTGATTGTGATTGTTTTATCTTCATGGTTTACAATGATGCCATCAACTATACCTTTTAGACCAAAGTCTTCAACGATTAATTTGTCAATAGCAAGTGGATGTTCTCTGTATATATCTACTGCTGCGCTATTGATACCAAGACCAAGACTAATTTCCACATCCGGGTTTTGCTTTAGAACCTCTACAGATTCCTTACATTTAGTATAGGTCTCAGTATCAATAACGTCTTTTCCTTCCTTTTCTTTAAGGAAGCTATAGTAACTAATGGTTTGGTCAGTTACTATTTTGTCTACACGTTGTTCATCAGTTTTTAATGACTGATGAAGATTTGCTTCTTTTAAAATATCTATGATAACACTATCAAGAGATTTTAATTCTGAATCAAGAAGCATGTTTTGTTTTGCGTGCTGAAAAACCTTGTCTATAACAGCCTTGGAATTTTCTGATGGTAAAGATAATGGAGAAACCATAAACTTCTCATTGAATTTTTCAGGCTCTAGTAATAGACAATGTATTACTTTACCTTCAATTAAGTGAGCGCCAAGCTTTTCCTCTCTTTGATTCAGCACATACTGTGAATAAAAAAGCTTAGGTGAGTATAACAACTTACTTAAGCTACTATAACTAAAGTGAAACTTTTTGGAATAAAAAGCTTCCTCAAGTGCTAATACGTTTATTTCATCAAAATTCATTGTACCAGGAGTGTTTATAAGTGTCTTGGGTTTCTTCAGTTGTAACGTTATTGTTTATTTCAGAAATCTTCTCTTCATCAAGCTCAATATGTATAGCTTTGATATAACTAGATACTATACCAAGCTTAAGTTGCTTTGTAAGAAGTTCAATAATCATGTTTTTAAAGTCACCTTCAAATTTACCAATCTCTACACTTGTTTTTATAATCTGATCAAAATTTATAGAATAACCTGTGACTTTAAGAAAAGACAACATACTTTGAAAAGCTACAGACTTTGCATACTTTTGATAACGGTGTCTTTCAAAATGATTTTTAAGCAACAACATTAGGTAATGAGCATTTTCATTAAAATTAGAATTGGCCATCATTGTCAAGCCTAATTCAATATTTGTTTCATCTTGATTATGAAGCAATTTGTCTATAAACAAATAGTCATCATGTGATAAAATAGTGGCGCCCAAGTTAGCTTGAACTACAGAATCTTCAACTAAGACTTTATCTTTTATTATCTGTATAAAGTGATAAGTATCTTGATCAATAATACCAACAGTTCTTCCTGGAAATTGTAAATCTATTCCTAATGTGACTTTATCAAAATCCAATAGATTATTAATAAGCTCTTTTATAAATCTTGAAGGTGTCCAATTAAGAAGAGCATAGTCAGCTGTATAAGATTCAAGATCTCTCTTCATAATCTGTAATAGCTCTAAATCTATTTTTTTATGTTTAAACTCATAGCTAGAATTCTTAATAAGTGCTAGTATTTTATCTCTATTTAGTGAATCCGTAACAGCATCTACAAGTCTTATCAAATCCTTTCTTAAGTAAAGAGTATTGCTATAAGAAGTTGTAAATAATTTGCTAAAATTGTATTTATTAACAACAACATGATCTGAATCATTTACATTTCTTACTATAGAAAAGTCATACTTCTCTTTTGCTTCTTTTAGTTTGTATCTAGGAATTAAAGCACTACGATGTATATACAGTTTTTTAATGTCTTTTAAGTCATAGTTTTTATTTTCTAGTATACCGACTTCTTGTAAAATAGAATTTGATAGGCAAAGGGTGCCGCCAGAATATGGTAGTTGATCATTAATTGCAAGCCAATGCTTTTCAGGTGCTGATGATATAAAGCTAGTAAAAAAGTCTTTAACATATACATAGTTTAAAAACTTAAGGCCATCTGTACCAAGAGTGTTTATTTGTGATTCCATAATTTTATTATTAGTAAATTAAAAAAGTGAGCCCTGAATGAGCTCACTTTATTATGATCAGTGCAAGCACTTATTGAACTGTTAATTTTACAATTTCTGGATCAAGAAGTAGTTTTTGGAACTTAGTCCTGTTACCTGAAATGATTGTTTTGATAATTACGTAGTGTAAATCAAGATTAAATAGCTTATCAGATTTCATGATATTTTTAATTCTGTCTAGAATTTTATCATTGATACTATTACCATTAGAATGAACAACTGCATAGTTACTAAAACGGGTTGCCATTAAGCTAGCAATATCAGCTCTATAACCGGATGAGTCATTCATACTATTATGTAGCTTTGTCTCAACACTATCCCAATTAGAATCCAAAAGCATATCATGAGGAGATATCAAAATATCTAACTTATTGGCAATGAATGTAGTAAACATTGAAGTAAACTCTTCACCTACACTGCCTTCACCAATCATTTGAATAATTCTCAAATTATCTTCAAATGATTTAATGGAGCTTATAGAATTAAAGAAAGTAGTTATACTCCTAGGATTAATATCCCCACTTACTAGTTCAGGATTCATTAGTAAGAAGTTAATACATCTGCTGTCAACATTATTTTCTTCTGCCCATCTTGCCCAACACTTAATATCAAACTCAAGATGAGTGGTAATAAATCTGGTTCTTTGAGCTTTGTCAATACTGTTTACTAGGTACTCACCATTATCAGGATTAGAGGTTAGTACTATGTGCCAGTCTTTAGGTAATTTCCAAGAGATGTACTCTTGTCTGTCTATTACTTCCATTACTGCTTGAACAAAGCGTAAATCAGCTCTAGTCCAGTCATCCAAAATTAGAATACCACCCTCTTCTTTGCCTTGAATCCATTCTGGCGCAGCATGTGTCATTCTTTTCTCACCTGTAGGTTTATACCCACTAGAAATATACATTGGCATAGTAGACTCAGTAACCCATTTAACTAGTGTTTCTGAATCTTTTGTCTTAATCATCTCATGCTCTTTCATAGGATAACCTACAAGGTCACCTAGCTCCTCAATGTGGCTCAAATTGAGCTTTATACATTGTAGCTTGAGCTCTTCTGCAATTTGGAGAATAGTGCTAGTCTTGCCAAGACCTGCTTCCCCCTCAATATTTATAGCAACTGGTTTTTTACCTTGCTCTTGAATATGCCTGTTATTTTCAATCATGTGCTTAATAAAACTCTTAAGCTCATCAGTGTTCAAATTTACATGTGCGTGTGTTTTCTTTGACATCTTAATTTAGTTTGATTACTTGTCCTGGTAATTGTTCATTTAATTTAGATCTTTCACTTAGTACCCAAAGGATTCTTCCTTTTGGTTTTTCTGGTGCAGGAGCCTCACCATCTGTAAAATATATAAGACTAGTATATATTCTTTGATTTGCATTATAATACTCTATAACAGGTTCAAAACTAGTACCACCCCTACCATAGATTTTGATATCTACACCCGGTTTATAAGAGCCTATACTAGAAATAGCGGCATCACATTGTACAAGGGTAATATCAACACCTGTTCTGTGTATATGATTAATTTCAGAAAAGAATTCCTGAAGCTCTTCATTACTTACAGACCCGGATGTATCTACAGCTAGTAAGATATGCTGGCGCTTTTTAATTTTTAATCCAGGATTATCTTCAAATCTTTTGTTAAATTTTCTTCTAAGTTTCTTAGTATAAACCTTATTTGAATTTCCAATAAATCTTCTAAGATATCCTCTCCAATCAAACTTTGGCGGTTCTAGATTTTCAAAAGATTTTAGTATCTGTTCAATCTCTGATGGGACAGTACCTCTACCTTTCTTAATTTCTTCTGCTAGTTTCTCAATGTTATACTTGACTTGATTTTTAATCAACTTCTTTTCTGAGTCACTAAGGTCATTGTATTCCTCCCAAGTATCATGGTTTGGAACCAATGTATCATCTACATATATCTCTACTTTATCGCTTTTCATAGACTCAAGGAGTTTATTTAGCAAAGGAGAGGTATTATTCTTTTGTGCCTGAAGCAAGAGATCATAATAAACTCTTGTGCCGGCTTTTATTGGAAGATTTAGTTCTGGAAATGTGTTTAAAGTAACACCACCTTCTGGTAGTTCATCCTCACTGATATATTGATTAATTTCAATATCTGCAGCAATATTAAAAACATCTTTATCTGAAAAGAGATCTCCCATCATTGGATGAAAGAAGGCTAAGTGTAACATTTCGTGTTTTGTTAAACCTAGTTTGTGTTTTTCATTTAGACTATCCCAAAAGTTTTCATTTATATAGAGCTTATAAGAAATTCCACTTCTTGCCACACCGGCTGTAGGAACTTTTTCTGTCCAGACTTTATCAGTCATAATAAGAAAAAGCCCGTAATAGGGCTCTCTCAATAATAAATCTTTACAAATTTTGGATATACTTTTATTCTTATCCATTACTAGTAGTTTTTTCTTTTAGCATATTGGGCCATTAATAAAGCATCAATTAAGCCATCATGAGGTTTTGTAGCTTTGGTGCCAAATGTAAGTTTCTGTTTTGGAAATATTCTATTAACAGCAATTAATGCCATAGCCTTGGTATCATTATTAGTTCTACCAGGTTTTTTAATTATCTCTACTCCTTGAAACATCTCTTTTTGCCATTGCTTTGCGGGCACCTTAGTATAAGGAATCTTTAATGCAATAGCTATCATTTCTATAGCACCTGACTGATAACCCATACTAAAGGCTGTGATTTTACTAGTGCCAAATATGACACCTAGTTTTTCAAAAACTATATGAATATCTCCATTAGCTTTAGCAAGATCTGTTAATTGAATATGTTCAATAAGATCAAACAAATCAGAATAAGAAAGTTCATCTTTTATCAATGGGATAGGATATGTTGTTATCTCATCTGAAGAAATAACAGCTATACCTCCTTTTTTTCCAATATCAATGCCTATGTATGTTTTCATGTTTTTAATGCTTGATTGATAAGTGGTGTTAATGTTTGTTTGACTTTTAGTTGGCCGTGCTTTTTAATAGAATCAGATATGTCTTTTTCTAATGGTAGGACAACATAAGGAAGTTTGAAAGCTTCTTTATATCTTTCCATTGCAGTCATGCCGGCCACATCATTGTCAAAAATACATACAATCTTTTTGTAATTAGCTTTTAGGTTCCTTACTATTTCTTCTCTAAGCATACTGCCTTCAGAATCAGGAGCTATAAATTCTATAGGGTATCCTAATTTTACTAAAGACATGCCGTCCTTTAAAGAAGATGCTATAACTAACAAAGGTTGTTTAAACTCAAGCTGTTCCATTCCCTGGACATAATCTTTAAGCTTCATAAACTTTTTATCTTTGTTATAAGGCTGATAAATCTTGTACAGAGTACCATCCTCACGGAAGAAACCATATACATAAGGCTTTTCACTTGTAAAGAAGCTATACACACCATTCTCTACTTTGCTAAAAGTAAAAGAACATAAAGGTTCTATGTTATACTTTCCAAGAATATCAGAGTCTATACCATAGCTTGTCCAATAGTCTGCATCATTCTTATTCCATTTCCTAGTATTATAAGTTTCAAGCTTATAATTAACTTTTGGAACAATCACTTTTGTTTTTGCAGATTCACCGGTGCGCTTTAAGTAATTAGTATAATCACTAACTATTTTGTTTACGGCATCTCCTAAACTCAGATTAAACATTTCCATGACTAAAGTAATGCCTGTACCACCTTTATCTGTTGAAAAGTCCTTGAAGTAATAATCTCCATTTTCTCTACAAAAAATAACCATTGATGGAACAGAATCTCTAGCATTAAAAATAGACTTGATTTTTACATCTTGTCCTACTAGCGTTTCTGGTAATGAACAATACTGCTCAAATATCCAGTTACTTGGTACATCATATGTACTACTTACTATAATTTTAGTACTAATCATGGTAGAAAATAAAAAAAGGGGCCAGTTACGGCCCCCTTTAATTAATAACCCTTAATCTAAATCTAAATTAAAGTCAGAAGCAATGATAGTTGTTGTTGGAACATCAACCATCATACCCGCTGCTGGCTCACTTTTACCAAATGATTCAACAGTTGTGCCTCCATCAGTTTTAGCTTTTTTAATGTGTTCTTCATCATTGAAGATCATCAATTTATCGTCATTATCAGCACTTTTATAAGAAAAAGTACCTTTTACAGCTTTAGGCAAATACAGATCATAGTTGATATAACCAGCTTTGTTCAAATATTCACGGCCTGCCACACACATACTAAGCATTTTACCTTTGAAAGGTTTGTCACTATTGAACTGCTCTACTAGAGATTCAATAGTATCATGCTGATTATCTTGAGACTCAAGCCAAGCTGCAGAATTTGTTTCTACACAAAGGTTTCTTAGAGCTTTCAAAACTTCCATATCACGAGAAATAACAATACCACTCTTAGTAGTACCGTCAGCAAAAGGCCATTCAGTTAATCTAACTTTACCTATTTGACCTGCATATCTTCCCAAACTTGGTTGGTCTTTATCAATATAAAAACCTTCAAATTCAGGACCCATATCAGGACCTTCTACTTGAAGTGCCATATGATAAGCACCTTCTTTATAAGGAACTTTTTCAAGCGTTACACTGTTGATTGAGCATTGAATATTACCAGGTTGCAATACTTTTGGAGTTGATGAACCGCCTCCAGGAATTTTAGTTGTACTAATCATGTTACTTTTTTATAAAACTTATTAATCAATGAATATTCTATCCCAGTGAGTTTTAAATGTACCATCTTCTAGGATTTCAGATAATACAATTTCCTGATTTCTAAGGTGTTCAGGGCGTGCACCACAAGATATCTCATCAGTTGTTTTAAAACTTAAGATGTTCTTGTTTCCTTTTCTATACAGATAACCAATGGCATCCGATTTAGAACTGGCAATTCTTTTAAGTTTACCTGTCAAATCTAAGTCAAGAGAGCTAAACTCCGCTCCATTTTTTTCTAACAAAGTGTCTTTAACGTGGCATAATTGTATTGTTCTTGGAGCCCATGTGCTAATATAACCTACGGTATTAACGTAAGCCTCTCTTAACCAAGGATATCCAGCACCATTAGCCATATTTAAAATACTGCCATATTTAGGCTTCCCTTCTGTAAACCAGTTTTTACCCATAGGGGACTGTGAATACAAATGTTCAGCATAAGGAATACACATTTCTTCAAGTGCAGTTCCTGTATCAATTGTAACATACTTGTAAGGCATGTTAGCTCCTTTAATGGCCTTACCAATAGCATTAATTTCAGCTATTGATTTAGCTTTAATCTTCATAGCTTCAACATAATCAGTACCGTCTTCTAGGTCTAGAATAAGGTTTTCATCTAGTTGAGCTACTAAACTTGTCTTGCCTACTTTAGGCTTAGAAAAGATGATAAGATTCTTTGGACTTTTTACTTCTGCTGACTTTCTAGTCATTGGAAGAATAACGGTTTCACTCATTTTTTAATACTATTAATTAGTTCGTTTAACCATGCTTTTTCACTCACTGGTTTCCAGCTCATGATAGCAGCAAAGTCCTTGATAGTCATTTCAGAAAAAGGAAGATCCCCTAAACTTGACTCTAGGCTAGCAAATTTGTCTACAACAACAGGAGTATCAGGAATTTTAGTTAGTTCACTAACAGGAACTAAATACCTAACATGTCCTAAAGCGTTAGCTTCTGTTGTTTCATACTCAGATTGCCAATGAGGATTATACCTCCATAACCATAGTTCACGGTTATCACTTTCTGAAATGTAATCCCTACTAACAGCTTCGGTGTATATATCTTCTGCTCTTTTCAATTCACTCTCAAAAAAGCTTACATATAACTCATCTTTTCCAGATGGTCTATATGCCATTTTTGGGAAGAACAAAGCATTAGGTACACCTAGTCTGTCAAATGAGGGCTGATGTTTCTCCCTTAGGAGAGAAATTTTTTCCTTTGTTGACAAAGGCTCACTTGTTTTTGTACTTATACTCATTACTTATTTATTTAGATTGTACCAACTCTTTTCACAGCTTGTGGAGGAGTAGGCATTTCTGTTATTTGCATTCTTTCAAACTGAGCTTTAAAGAAGCTCATCCTTGTATCACCATTTCTGCATTTGAGAAAATGCATTACAAGAGTTTTATCATCTTCAATGATATATTTGTCTGGACCATAGAGCCTTATTTTTTGTTTGCCAGGTCTATTAAGCCCTATTAGTGTATCTGCATGTTGTAACAATGCATCACCACCAAAGATATCTGACTCAAGTATGTAATTGCCGTATTTTCCATCTTCACTTCTTTCAGGAGAATCAACATTACGGTTCAATTGACTCAGAACAATAAATGCTATAGGATACTTTCTCTTTAGCTCAGTTAGAGCTTCACCAAGATTATACAAAGTATCAAATTTTTCTTTTTCAAAAGATGATTTTTTGAGCAATAGACTGTGATCCAGAGTGACTATAGTATTAGTATATTGTACTCTACCATCTTCATCTCTTGTAGCATGAGCATTCATGTACATTTGAATCTGTTCTTTTAGTTCATTAACCGTGATAGGTGTTTCAACCACATCAATAGGTTCATCTTTTCTTTTTTTAGCATGAGCAAGGCATTTTCTCAAATCTTCTTTGCTCAAAACACCATCAGCACTACATAGATATTTATAGGTCCTCCCTAAAATACTTGAATATTCCCTGATAGCAGTAGTTCTTGCTAGCATTTCAAACTGGAATTCTAATACTCTAAATGTTTCTCCAGGATTTAATGTGGAAGCTTCTCTGATTATTTGATCTTTAACCAAAGTCTTTCCAGCACCGGGTCTACCACCTATTACAGTAAGTGAATGCCATTCTATTCCGTCTGTAGTTGCATCATTAAATTTATCCCAAGGAGTTTTTATACTCTTTATACGACCTTCCATTCTTCCCTGCATGTATTCTAAGGACTGCTGAAATCCTTCTTTGTGACTTTTCCATAAGGCAGGTGTTTCCATATTTTTTGAGATAAAAATACCGGCATAGCCGGCATGACTGTAAATATAATAAAACTTTTAGGTCTATACAACCTTTTCAGAAAAATGATTTGGGTCTTCTGTGGTATCTCCTGTAATTATTAAAGAACAGTAATTTGCTAATTCAGATTCCCTGGTCCTATCAGGGTTAGCCTTAGTAATAAAGTATTGAGAAGTTCTCATATACAAGTATCCCTTAAGCTCATACTCATTAACATACATTGCTGTAGCCTTAAGTACAGTTTCCCAATCATAGCCATAGGTTTTGAAAAACCATGTAAAACATTGCTTTAGATTTTTCTTATCTGCACGGGCTTGTTTACCACTTGGTAGTTTACCTTTTGGGAAAAGACTCAAATATTTTTCAATCATGTCATCTAGTAAAACTATAGTTTTTACAGCTTTACTAGATGGTTTAGGCAAAGAAGACACGGCCTCTAAACCTAATGGTGTAATCTTACCTTTAGCATCAAGATGAGTGCTATTTTTTAAGGCTCTTACTTCAGTATGAACATTAATATTCAAAGGAATTTCTTCATACTGTAAACACCACAGCAAGTAAAGCTGATTAGGTGTTAGTTTATTATCCTTAATACTTTGAATCAGACTTTGCATTTTCTAGTTGTTTATCTAAATAATTAGAAAATTTCTTCATGAACTCTTGATACATAGTAACAAAATTGGGGTCATTCATATCTAAAAAATTCATACTTGCTTTACAGGCATGAACCCAAGTAGCATGATGCTTACCAAAATAGTTTTGTATCTCTCTATAAGTATATCCTCCAGAATATTTAGCAGTATATGCCATTATAAACCTTTTGTAAATATGAGGATGCTTTTGAGTTTGTGAAATAGATTCAGGATAAGTTTCTTTCATAAATTCATATAAATCACTCATTGTGAATGATCTAAATAATCTAGAAACTTTTTTGTTTGCTTTAATCATTATAGTTCTATCATCCTCAGGCATATAGATAGATATGTATCTTTTCTTACTATTAGCAACAAGTATTGTGATAAACTCTGTAAAATCAGAAAGCTCTAATACTAGATTGGATTTCTTATTATTCATCACCAAATAATTTTAGGTTGATTTTGTAATTCTAAATAGGCGTTTACTCTATTGAACATATCTTCACAATTCCATGTCTGACCTGTATAAGCTGCAGATGCTGGATGATTAACAGCTATTTTGTAGTTGTTATCCGGAATCAAGTCCATATATTCTTGAGCTTTCTTGCCTAAAAACACATAGATTAATCCAGGTTTGTTCCAGATAAGTGCATCTAATAGAGTAACCATAAAAGGTCGCCATAGTAATTGATGAGTACCTGGTTTTCCAATAGTAGTAGTAAATGCTGAATTAAGCATTAAAACACCTTGGTCAGACCATCTAGATAAGTCATTAGTCTTTGGAGCTATAAGTTCCGGCGGTACTGTTTTATCAATAGCATCCATAATATACTTCAAAGAAACTTCTGTCTTATCTTTAATACTACAAGAAAAGGCAATGCCATCTGCAGTATTTACTTGAGGATAAGGGTCTTGGCCAATAATAACAACTCTAGTGTTTTCAAAAGGACATGTTTCTAGGGCTCTAAAAAAGTACTTAACAGGCGGTGTAAATCTTTTTCCATCTTGAGATTCTGCTAACAAAACTTCAAGAAGAGTGTCCATTTCTGTGCCTAATAAGTAACTTCTAAGTTTTAAATCCCAATCAGATCCGGAAAGTTTAGAGTATAACTTTTCTTTTACATCTTGTAAATTGACAGAACTTATCATAAGTTTGTATAAATTAAATAGTTATGAGTGAAAAAAAATCTGTGGAAGTAGAAATAATACCTACAGAAGCTATTATTGAAATAAAAGTTTCTGGAGAATTTGCGGCTAGACTTAAGTCTCTTATTACTGATTTCTTTCCTTACAAAAGTAATGAGCATTACTCAGAGATTATAAAGCACATTAAAAATAATACTAACCAAGATGACCCATATGTCTACCACTTTAAAACTTTATTGGCATTACAAACACATCTAGAACTAGAAGCGAGAGCCCAAAAAGTGACTAAAATGGTACCATTAGAATCAGGTAATATTAAACAAGAGGAAAATCCACAGCCTCCCCAATAGTAATAACTGCCTCTATTGCTAAACTTAGTTCTTCCTTAGAGCAATCCTTAAAAGACTTATATTCACCGTCATTAGTGTATAACTGTGCTTTGTGTTTAACAATTGCTTTTAGTTCTTCTTTGTCATAGCCTAAAAATTTAGAGAGTTCTCCAATACAAGCATGAACTTTAGCTAATTGAGCTAATGTTCCATCTGCTGTTTGTTCTTGATATGTCACTTCAATAACATCATCTTCTTTGAGGTTTTTAACAAACAAGTCATATTTGAGCTTGTCTATTTCTCTCTTGAAGACGAGTTTTCCTTCCTCCATTTTATAGAGGATTGATAATGGTAATTGCTTCATAGTGGGAATCTTATTAAATTATTGCCTTGAAAATCTCTCAAAGCTGATATAAAAGCCTATTCCATAGATAACTGGAAAGACTACAAAGCTTGCAACTAGAGCTAAATACCAAGGAACCATCTGAATAGCCACCGACAGATAAAAAGCTCTAAGCATAAAAAACTGATACCTATGCCAAGCATCAGTAAAACATACAAGTATTGTACTACTGTATGGAAACTTTTCTTCATAAAGAGGATAATGACCGAAGTAATACCAGTCTTTTTGTTTATAATACTTAAGCTTACCATCTGCAGTAAGCTTCCATTTGTTTTTCCATCCTATGTTTCTACCACGAAACATAATAGTATCCATCTTGCCTTTGAAATAGGCAGCTACTATTATTAGTATAAGACTACAAATGTCCAGCATCTCTTTTTTCTATATAATCTATGTATTTACCTATGAGCAATATACAAAAAAATACAGACCATAAGTAAAGTCCTATGGTTTTATCTAATCCAGGAGACCAAAACATCATGATCAAATAGCCTATAGCGAAGACAAGAACATGAAATAGAGATTCTTTTAATAACCATTTAATGTAATTCATTGTATAAAGATATAAAAAAAGTGGGCCTAGACCCACTTCTTATTGTATTTTTTAACTAATTACTTGTCCAATTTCTTAGGACCTCCTGATGATTTTTTCTTGTAAAACCTACGCTTAGGCTTAGGATTTTCAGAAACAATCTTAGCATCATCTGCTGCTTTTACATTAATTGTAACGTCATCTGATGCTGCTCCAAGAAGTTTCTTGTTTTCTTTATAAAGAATATCAACTTTAGACTCAAGAGATGCAATCTTAATGTCTTTTACGTGAATATTCTGTGCAAGAATAGCCTTCTCATCAGAAAGTTGAGAAATTTGCTTTTCTTGAGCACGCATCTTAGAAGATACTAAAGCACATGAATTATTGGCTTTTGCCAAATCATCCTGAGACTCAGCTATGATAGCTTTTAGTTCAGCTGCTTTTGATGCAAAAACAATACTTACAATTATAGCCACTACAGCAATAACTGAAAATGAAAGAAGAAGTAAGTTATTATATTCCATTGGTTTTTGATATTTATGGTTCAAATATATACATATTTCTTATTCCCACAAACTTCTAAACAAAGATTTTATATTTTCAACTCCTACAGGGTTCATACTATGTATAAGAATCTCAGGTACTTGCCAATTGTTTTCTTGGTAATATTCCAAAAACCACTTTGCACAATGGTACCCTGTTTTATTGTAGTCATCTTCAAAACTCTTTCCGTTATAATCTAGCATGCCATCTACCATATTTAGATGATAGTGACCATCTGCTAAATCATGATCAAAGGATATAGTATTAATACTTGATCCTGCTGCTTTTACAGCTTCAACAAACTCCGGGTAATTTTTTACTATTACCCAATCATCTTGACCATAAATAGTAGAATAACCATTTATTCTAGCTGCCATATAATTTAAGCAGTCAGCTGGCTTTCTAAAGTCATCTAAAAATATTTTCATATTGGTAAGTTTTTTATTTTGTCAATTTCATTTAAAACTTCATACCAGTATTTCTGACCGGTAATGTCAATGATTTTAGTTACAGCTACTTTAGCACACTCTTTTACCTTTCTTGTAGGTATAATGCTTTCTAATATAATCATGTAAGTTCTTACAAGATCTTTAGCTTGTTCTTCAGGTGTTTTGTTAGAATTCATAATTAACAAAATTAAAAAAAAGAGGGATGTTACCCCCTCTTTTTATTGAAATTCGGATTTTACAACATTGTTAATAAGCATACTAATAGCCTCAGGAGCTTTAGACATTTCTGTAACAACAGTATTGTATTTGTACAATTCTTGAACTCCAGTATAGTTAAAACCTATACCGCAAGCTACAAAACCGTCTCTTTTGCATTTTTCAACAATTCTCTTTAAATCATCACGGTCTGAAGAACCTCCATATCTGTAACCTGCAGGTTGACCATCAGAAATTACAATGAAAAGAATGTTCTTATCAGTGTAAGATCTAATTTTGTCATAGATACTGTCAATAACAGGACCATCATAATTTTCTAAAAAGTTTACTCTATTTTGACGAGCATAAGCTTTTTCAAAAATCTGGTTGTACTTGTCATTATATACATGAATTTCAGGAATATTACCACCTGTATGACCATATATATAAATGTCTTTAGGATCCATTACTTGAGAGAATGTCAAATAAAGCATTTTTGTAATACTATGCTGGATATCCCTATAATTAGAATAATCCATACTGCCACTCTCATCATTTAGAATGCAAACACTAAAAGGCTTGGTCCTATCATGAAGCTCTTTTCTGAAATTGATAAGATGATTTCCTGCTATTGCCTCAGCAATTTTAGGAATATCTATTTTACCTGTTCTCAGATTAGTAATTTTAGTTTCATCCTGATCAAAAGAAATATCAAGAAGATTTAACAGTTTTTCAGAGTTTTTTACTTCATTAGCATCATAATGATGTTCATTATGATGCTCAGACATAACTCTAAATGTAGTACTCTTTTTAAGATCTTCATAACAGCCAGAACTAGATTTATAGTCACCCCATATATTAGAACGGGTTTGCTGCTGAACAGAATTTATTTCACTTTTTAAAAAATCATTAACTGATTTGTCTATAGACAAATAGCTTTCAGAATCTTCTCCATCTTTTAAAGAAACTTTATAAGTAATTGTTGAATTACTTATCAAATTACTATAATTAGTAAATAATGAAGCAAGCTCCTTTTCATTCTTTATGATGCCTTTTAAACAAGCTTTTACAGATTCTTTATTAAAAGTGTAAATAATACTTGATCTATATATACCGTATCCATAGAAATTTTCTACTTTTTCTGATTTACAAGCTTCTAAAAATGTATCTTGATAACCGTATTTGTTAACAGCATTGATAAAAACAGCTAGTAGTTTCTTTTCAGAATAAGCACTAATATATTGAGATTTATCTGCCGCTGTAATGCTAAAACCATAAGGCATTTTCATTTCAGGGAGATCCCATAAGAGCTGGGAAAACCCTCCAAAATCGGAGGATTCCCAGCTACTTTTACTAAAAAACTTTTTTATTTTACCCATATTACATGGTTTTTAGTAGTGTGATTGTTACTTTTTATAAGGACTGATTATAGTAGAAACAGCATCTATTCCTGCTTTTCCTCCAATACCCTTACAAGTAGCATAATATGCATCATAGATTGTGAAGCCATTAGCTACCATAGAAGTAATCATTTTCAAATGTCTCATTGACAAATTGAAATTGATAACAAATTGCTCATGCTGAACATTAATAGCAAAGAATATATCTACAATAGTAGAATAGTTTTCTTTACTAACTGTGTCTTTAAAGACATTTTCTAGTACGTATTTACAACCTTCAGCATTCAAAGGCTCAATTTCCAAGATCATAAATCTGTCAATCAAAGCTTTGTCAAGTTTGTGAGTACCTGTGTACTGACTACCTGTATTTGCTGTAGCTACAAACACACAATCAGGATGAATCTTGATTGGTGAATAGTCCTCAAAAGAATATTCCATTGGAAGTTCTCTTCTAAAGTCAAGACAAGGGAACAACAAGTTATTAGAACCTGCTGCTGCACGAGACAACTCATCAAGAACTACAATCCCAGGTTTTTGAATTACCTCTGAGAATCTTGATTTCTTAAATTCACTACTTGTAACTCCATCTTTTACAGTGATGGCATGAGTACCAATCAAAGACATGATAGGGTCTGTCATAGTACCCATATCAAATACAGTATAATCCATTTTTAAAGATTGCGCTATTGCAGCAACCATCTCAGTCTTACCTACACCGGTAGGACCCAATAACATAGTATTTACCTTGTTTTTGATATTATGAGAAAGTATCTTTGAGACACCTTTTTCAATCAAAAACCCATCAACAGCTTGATAAGTTTTAGGCGCTGCCGCTGTTGTTTTTAATTTTGCAGTTAATGTTTCTGACTCTATTACATCGTCAATAGTTGATGTTACTACTGTTATTTTTGCTGCTTCAGCTGCTTCTCTTGCTTCCATCATTTCTTTTTTTGTTCTACGTTTTCTTTTTACTTTTACTAATTCTTCTTTTACTAATTCTTCAATACTTGCTGGTCTACCCAATTCAATTACTGCATCTTTGAAGAATTCTTCAATTGAGTAAGGATCTTTTTCCATTTTTTTTAAATGTGTGTTGTTAAGCCTTGAGAATCAAGACTTTTATTTTTACAAGGGACTAAACGTTTATGTATTTGATTTTACTTTGGTCAAATACTGCTAATGCAGATTTGGTCCAGTTCTCATCTACAGTACCTCTGTAACATAAAACGTGAATTACCGCCTTTTCTGTAGGATTTAATCTTAACATCCTACCAATTCTCTGACTAGATTTTCTTTCATTGCCATATGCATGCATAATGATTCCTTGTTTTAAGTCAGGTATATTTACACCTTCACTTAATTGTAGTACTGCTGAGAGTTTAGGAATTATGCCGGCTTTAAACTTTAAAAGATTTTCTTCAGAATCTTTGTTACCACTATAGTAACTGTGTCTACATAGTCTATCAGCTTGGTTCTGAGTATTAGCAAACAAGATGCATTTATCAGATATAGAATTAAAAAGCTTTCCAGCATATACTTCCTTTGAAGGATATTCCATCATAGCTTTCATTCTTTGAATTCTGAGCATCATAGTTTCTTTTATAAAACTAGAATTATCAATTCTATCACACCAATACACATAGGATTCTACCTCTGATGTAGGCCACTTCTTAAACTTATTTCCTACCATTACATTTTTCATTTTTCCTAGAGGAAGTAAATGAACAATGATCTCATAGTCATTAAGAATACCATCTTCTACGGCATCATCTACTAAATACTCATATACCATAGGGCAATAAGTATTTACCATTTTACCTTTTTCAGATGTGGCAAACTTAGGGGGTGTCCCTGTTAAGCCAATTATATCACCAGAAAATTTTGATAAGCAAGGAGAATGAGATTCAAGAAGATTGTGACACTCATCAAGATAGATTACATCATAAATACTTAAGTCTTTTTTACAAAGAGATAAATAAGTAGTGTAATCTATATTGTCAGATAACCAAGGCATATTATGCTTAGTAATCTCATCTTTCCAGGAATTCCAAATAGATTTTTTAGGTGCTACTACTAAAGCTTTTATACTAGAGCCATAGTATATATTAAGACTGTTCAAGTGCTTAAGACCTATTAAAGTCTTTCCTACTCCCATACTTACTGCAACACCTACTCTATTTTTAGTACCTAAAGCGGCTAATGCTTCAGCTTGTATTTCATCTTTAGTCTTCTTCATTCTCTTGAGTTCTTGTTTCATCTCTTGATACAGAAAATCCCATAGCCTTTGCCATTAAAGGATTCTCTTCAATTTGATTGTGACACACCCTACAAACAGGCAGGAATAAGCTATCATCTAATAGATACCTACCCCTACCTGCCATATGGTGCACATCTGAAGCATTAAGTTGACATCCGGTTAATTTTGCTTTACAAAAAGGATTATTTGTAAGGAAAGCTATGCGGAGAATTCCATACAATTTTTCTAACTTTTCTTGCTTAGAAGACTTGCTCTTGATAGGAGCTTTTGCTTTTAATGGTTTTAAAGACTTTTCTGGATGTTTTGCCCAACAGGCTTGGCAGAATCTTTCTTTGCCATGTTTTTTCCAGATTACTTTATCTTCATGACAACCATCACATTTCTTTAGTTTCGCTTGCATTTCCTGTAATTAGGATTGTTCCATCATTATAAAGTGCACCTAATGATGCACTTTTTGAAACTTCTTTGAAAGCATTACCTTGAACACTTAAAGATTTTAATAAGCTTTTTTCCAAATCATTTTCAGGAATCAAAGCTAATCCTACAGTACCATTGACTGTAAATTGGTATTTCATTCTTCTTGTTTTTTAAAGGACTCTTCCACCTTCTCATAAAGCCCAGGGATAGACTCCCTAATAAGCTCTATGATAGGTGTAAGTTTTTCATCCACAACCTGGCAATATTTATAGTGAGGTTCTTCTATTATATCTAAAAGATCTTGTTCAGAAAACTCTTTAAAAGTAGATATCAAAGTTGTTTCAGAAATATCTAAAACACTTTCAACACCGCCTAATTGAAAAAGCTTATCATAATTATCCAAGAACTTCTTGTTTGTGATATAAATGAAGATTACTTCTTCATTGTCTAAGTTGTGAAAGTTGCCCATAGTTATACTAATTCATAAAAATTAACAGGAAGTATTTTTTCTTGGATAAGTTTAGAAACAATTTGTTTCTTTTCTACACCAAGGCTTTTGAAATCCACATCGCTAATGTATGACTGATCAGTCTCAGTTCCAAATTTTTCTACTATTTCTCTAGCAAATGTGCTGTGATGAAAAAGATTATTAAAGATGGAGTTAACCATATTATTAACCATTTCCTGTTTCCAAAGATTTAATACTTTCTGTGTACGGCTATGCACTTTGACAATTCTTTTCTTTTTGTCTCCATGCATTATATTCAGTTCTTCAACTGAATATACAGATAATCCAAACAATGCCCTTTTATACAGAAAATTCTGATAGGCATTAAACTCATCCCTTTCATACTCAACATATCCAGATTGTCTGTTGCCAAACAATTGATAGTCACTTAATTTCCCATCATAAGATGATGGCTGTACTTGGGATCTTTTTTTAGGTGGTTGCATATATGTTTGATTTACAATATTTTAGAAATAAAAAATGAGGCCTAGCCTCATTACTCAATTTCAAACTCAAATGGTTCATCTGGTATATCATTATCATCAGGAAAATAGTCTTCAAAGTATGTTTCCACCTCATCTACTTCTTCTTCTTCCTCTTCCTTAATATCTGGCTCTTCATTTTTAGAGATAGAAGACCCTGACCAAGGATTTGATATATATTCCCCGGCATTTATACTCAGTAAATACTGAACATCCCTGTCTTTTAGATTAAGATACTCCTCTACTGAAATATGAACCACTTTACCATTTGGTAGCTGATAATACATTGTACATATAATCTATCAAAGATACATGTACATAATAAAAAAACTTCTAACTACCACTATTATAAGCAATAATTAAAGCATTAATATAGCTAAGACCTCATAGCAAGGACAACAGCTAAAACTGAGGCAATTGTAGAGGCAATGCACAGCAAATAGCATATCTTTATTCCTTTATTAAAGGCACGCATATCTTGGGCAGCAGTAATACTAATTTTTGATGTATTTTTAACATCTTCCTTTAAATATGATAGCTGATCTGTTATATGTTTGATCTGTTTACTATACGTCCCCATATAAACAGGACGCTGATCTTGGGTTCTTTTTTCATTCATAAGAAAATTCTTTGTATTTTAAATAATAAATACTAGTTACATGGCAGGAAAAACTCCAGCACAAATCTGTAAGGAACAACTTAAAAAGTATCCTAAAACACCAATTCTAACTTTAGCAAAAAAGATTTACAGTGAACATAATCTTTTGTTTAAAGATAGAGAAAGTGTAAGAGCAATGCTTAGATATTATTCAGGTTTGATGGGAAAAACAGCTAGAAAAAGGGTTGACAAAGAACTTGTTAGACCTATTGCTCATAAGTATAATCCGTTTGATGAAATTCCTGATTCATATATGGATGTAAGAGAACCTTATATTCTTCCTACAACAGCTACTAATATTCTTGTTCTTTCTGATATTCATTTTCCATACCATGATAAAGATGCTTTAAAAACAGCTATCCAATACGGTATAGATAATAATATCAATTGCATAGTATTAAATGGAGATATCCTTGACTTCTATCAGTTATCTGATTTCAGTAAAGACCCTAGCAAGCCTAAAATGACAAAAGAGTTAGAGCTTGGCAGGTGGTTCTTGGGTGCATTACGCAAACAGTTCCCCAATATCCCCATTTATTACAAGATAGGTAATCATGAAATGAGACTAGAGAGATGGCTTAAAGTCAAAGCTCCAGAGTTTCTTGATACCGATGAGTTTAGACTAGATATACTCCTAAGATTTGGAGAACATAAAGTTCATTTGATAGACAAATACACTGTTATAAAAGCAGGGCATTTGAACATAATTCATGGTCATGAATATAAAGGTTCTGGAGGTGTTTATCCTGCCAAATACATCTATAACAAAGCCAAAGTAAATACAATATGTGGACATTATCATAGATCAAGCACTTTCTTAGATAAGAATATGGATGGTAACTATCACGGAGGATTTAGTACCGGTTGTTTGTGCGAGTTGAGTCCTGATTATCTGCCATATAATGAATGGGTTCTAGGATTTGCAAGAGTAATTGTATATCCTGATAAATCCTTTTCTGTAGAAAACAAAATTATTGTTGACGGTAAAATAAAATAACATCATGGCTACTTATGTAAATATGGGTCTATATACTCCAGAAATAGAAGAGGAAGAAACTTATTCTCCAATGATCTATATTGATGAAGCTATAGTCCAAATACTAAATAGTAAAGATGAATTTGTTGCTCAGTTTACCTATGAAGAACTCAGGGGTATAATGGCTATTATGGCCGCTGAACAAGAAAAACAACACTTGTTTATTAAAGCTCAGATAAAAAACAATTAAGGTTTTTTCTTATTAGCTTCAATTTGTTCATCAAGGTATTTTTCTATTACTTGTTTTATTTCCGGCAACATGTAAAATGGAATGTCACCAATTAGTTGAGAAAACTGAAGAACTTGTGACATTATCATTTCCATATTGACACCTTCTTTTTCCCACAATCCAGAAATACCATCCTTATGCTCTTTCTGAATAGTATCATTTAACCTATTTAGAAGCATCTTAGTTTGGTTTCTATTAAACCATTTAATAGTACTAGCCTCATCTGCAGCATACGTAGCTACCTGAAGCCAGACTAAAAGGTTTAAAATTCTTATTCTCTCTTCTTCTTTTAAGGTCATAAGAATTGAATAATTTTTGCGTAAGTAATTTTGTCTTTTTCTTTATGGCTTTCAACATAGCCATAGCCCACCTTAGTATCCTTACTAAGGCACATCATTGGATCTTCAACATCATCAGGATGAAGAGGATATATACCTCTTTCTGTATGTATGTGCCAAGATTTATCTTGTGGATCCAAAAATAAAAATCCTTGAGGAAATTTAACGCTCATTTGTGTGTTGGTTTTTAGTTATGCTATTTCTTTTTAAATTGTTCATACAACCATTCTTCATAAGTAGTTGCATCTGAAATTTGATAACATCCACAGCTCATTGTTTCTTGCCCTGCTTTATATGCATCTTTTGCTGAAGTATTAGAGGCTAAAAATAATTGTTTACTCTCCATTTCTTTGGCTTGTTCAATTAAACTTTTAATATCTGATTTATAAAAATCAATATTCCAATTACGGTTATTTAATTCATTAACCAACCATTCTACCGCAGTTTGCTTACTCATTGTTTACCTCCTTTCTTTTTGAATTGTTCAAACCATCTATCAAAGTCAGAATCAAAAGACCTGTTTAGTCCATTTTGAAAAGCTTTTTCCATATCCTCCTCACTATACATTCTTTCTTCCTTTACATCTAAAGCACCTTTCAATGCCATGTAATTTTTAGCTCTTTGTTTAGCTTCTTTTTCTATTTTCATAATGTTTTGATTGTTTTAACCATCAAAAAAGCCCATATAGGGCCTTAATGATGGATATAATATGCATTTTGGTTTAAAACTCAGAGATACTTCCTTCTACAAGATGTATATATCCTGCTTGATAAGGTGTGTACTCAACATCATTGATGGTCCAGCCATTATCTGGGCAGTCACCCTGTCCATTACATAGTAGGGCAGCCCAACAGATCTGACTATTCATGTACCATCTGCCGGTTAGTTCATCAAGAACCCATGTTCTGATCTCTTGTACACCTTGACAGGTAAGAGAACCATAGTCATCAATAGGTAGTGTATACCAATTAACCTGCATCATAGTATAAGGATTCTCTTCTGGGAAGATACCATACCAAGGATTTCTTGACTGGTAGATAAAAGTAAATCTTGATTTATCATAGTCAGTTGAATCAGCAGTGTAATCCGGAAGACCAATGAAATAAATCACTTGTCCATCTGGTTGCACAATAGCTGAAAGGTTATCCCATGCTGTGTTACAACCCTCATTTACAAATGGTTGTAGAGCAGGAATAAAATCAGGAATCACATTACCATTTTCATCATATAAGATGTCTTGTGGTAGCATTGGAGGAACTTGATCAACAGAGTTTTGATTCTGTACTTGTTGAGGAATATCCTCAAACCATGTACTAGGTGTACATGCAGTTAGTAGCAACAAAAGAAACAGGGTAAAGACTTTCATTTGTATTTGGGTTAAATTTAGAACCCAAAGATACTAAAGACTAGGCATTTACCTTAATTTTTATTTCTGTTTTAACTATCTCATAAGATGACATGATAGAATCATATCCATCTAAGAAACTCAGTAGAATAAACATCTGTGATGCTTCTGAGTAGTCCATCTTATTCTCACTCATAGGAAGCTCTGTCCAAGTATAGACATCATCTACATGCATAACCTGTGCTGCAATCTTTCCAGCAATACTAGGATCCCAAGTAGAATTGTCTGCGTAATACATAGTAATTCTTTGGCCGTGAGTATTAGTAAACTCCACAACTTCTATTACATATTCAATGTGATGTTCACCTTGGGTTTTATCTATTACATAGTAGAGCTTCTTTGTGCTTTCATCAATAATAGATTCTTTTGTTTTTGTTGGTTTCTTTTTAGCCATTTAATTATAGTTATTAGCCCCCTGTGTGGGATTTGAACCCACATTCAGTCAATAATGACTGGTGTTACTCTCAATGCCAGTATTTATTCCTGGTTACACTAACAGGGAGTTTTAATATTTAAGCGATGTTATAGTATGAATACCACAAACTTTCTTTAGGGTACTGTCCTGTGCTGTAAACACTATACATGTTGCAGACACCTGTTTAAAATCATTTGTGTAATATACATTTCTCCCTGCATCTTCTATCTTATAGAGGTAGTCAGATGAATGGGAGTTAAGAAAAATAACGGGCTGCTGATTAACAGTACAGCCCGTTAAAATGCTGATTAGTAGTACAGTGATGAATGTTTTCATGTAACAAATATAAACTTATCAGTTTACTTTCTCCAAGTTTTATTTCCTTTAGATGCTACAAGATTACATACTTCAATGTACTCTAGGTTCTTCATCTGAAGATACCTATTAAGTATTCTGGCCTTTGTTTCAAGGTCTTGAACACTGTCTTTTAATGACTGAACATAAGAATAGTCAGTTTTGTGCTCAATAAGCTTATTTGGTTCTTTACCACTTATGCTAAGACGAGCACCTACAGCAATACCTATTATTAGAATAATCATAAAAATTACTGTATAAATACGCTTGTAGTATTGATTAGATGTATTTTTCATCTCTTTTAGTATTAGTTAGTTTTGTACTTCCCAGTAATGCTCACAAGTAACATTACCTTCTTCTTCAGACTTCCATCTAAAGTCTCCATAAGATTGCCAATAAGGATCAGGCTTAGAAATAAATCTGTGACAAGTCATCCTCAAAGGACAAGTCTCATTATCACATAGTGCAATATCTGAGTTCATTTGTTACCTCCTTTTACAATTTCAATTAGTTTTATAAGACAAGCAAGTTCTGCTTCTTCATAGGTATTAAATTCTTTAGCTGAATAGATAATCTCACTATTAATATGAGGCTCAGAAGTAACTACTTCATGTTCAAGAGCCCATCTGTAGTATTCTTTGTTTCCTAAAGATGTTGTGGTATTAAATCTATGTTTTGTTAGCCAAGAAAACACACCATACTTCTCTCTAAACCATCTAAATGCTTGTGAGTAGGTTGGTGCTGACATATTAAACTCACCAGAGTCTAATACAAGTTCATCATTAGTGTGATCTATATGATGATGCCAACTAAAAGATTTATCTTTTGAATAATAAATAGCAAAACAAGGTTCATTAAACCCAAGTTGCCTTAACTCTAGTGCAATGTTGTATGGTACAAATTCTTTATCCATGTTACTCATTATCACCTCCTTCTTTTGTTTCGGGAATGATTGGCAAATAGTCTTCATGGTGTATTGTCTGTACACCTTGTAGATATGCCTCAACAATCTGCTCACGTTCCATTAATAATAACTCACCTGTATTATTCAGCATCCAAGACTGAAAGTCAGAGTTAGATAGAAGATTCATTTGCTCAAAAATCTTTTGTACAACTGTTTGCTTACTCATTGTCTTTTTTTTTAGTGATTTCTTTCCAAAGTGTTGGTATAGCTTTAAACCAAAGTAAATAAAGCCCTATTATAAGACATGCTGCTAGCGTTATACCTAGTATAACAAGTAATATTCCTCCTAGTATTTCTTTTAATAATTCCATGTTTAGTCTGTTTTAGGGTGTATACCATTCCACCATTCATACTCTGAATTTTCAGTCATGAATCTGATGTAATGATTGTCTTCATCTTTAATTTCTTCTAGTATTTCTACTACTGGAGTAGTCAACCAATAATCTTGATTGTCATATGTCCTAGCAGTTACACTGCCTACAAGTATAGAACAATCAACTGTTGGTATATGGCTTACTACTTTATCAAAAGTACCATCTTCTTTCCAAGCAATTGCTTGAGATCTACCTCCATGTTCTTCTACATTGTCTCTTAATCTACGTAAGTGAAATGCCATAATAAAAAGGTTTGTTATTACTCTTCACCTTCATCAGTATTAAGAGTATGTGATTTGGTTTTCTTTTCTTTCTTAGACTTTGGATCTAAATGAAATTTAGGATCAAGTCTGTTTTTGAGCCTACTAGCTCTAATAATTTTGGTTTTCATAGGGCTATGATTATATTTTAATACTACACATGTAGAGAGAAGGGGAAACGTTATCCCCCTTCTGCTCTGATTAAACTGAAAAACTAAAAACTTAATGTTTGAGTCCTAGACTGACTCACCATTATGAGAGCATGTCACTCTCTACATGTATAATATTTTAGTAGCCAGGACAGGATTCGAACCTGTAAATTATGTTACTGTGGTTCACTAAGATTACCCACACATTCACATAACATTATTGTCTTAAGCGTGTCTACCATTCCACCACCTGACTATGTATACCGTTCCCACCTGCTTTATGAACATACGGTATCAGATGCTTCCTCATAACCTTCGGATGGGTAAGTAATAAACAACAGCAGTTGCTTAATATTTTACCAGATAATAACTACAGATGCTTCAGGTACCAAGAAGTAATGTTTACCATCAATTTCTAGAATCTCTGAATGAGCAAGAGCATTACCTACATAGACTTGATCATTTACTTTAACACCGGTAACCTCATCACCTATAGCAGCAACACGTAGTTTGCTCCAGCGTTTCATAAGTTCTTGTTCTTGTGATGCTTTAGCTTCATCAGTTAAGATGACAGCTGATTCAGGTGCTACAGGTTTTTCTACAAGAATTCTCTTGCCTCTTAAAATTTTAAAATCCATTGTGTTGGTTTTTGGGTTAATTACAAAGTTTATTATGTATAAATGTTATGCATCTCTACATTTTGTAAAGATACATAACATTATTTACAGACAATTACTTTGCATTAAACACTTTGCTCAAAAGAGCATGGCAATATGCTGTATCATGAGGCATATTCTCAAACAAACTCAAGTTAGCCTTGATTTTCTTCATGAATTTTGCATGATCATAGATCTTAGAATTAGATCTAAATACTTCCATATAAGCACTTTGGAATTTAGTACTTACTACACCTGTAATAGCACACAATTCTTGAAGATTTGCAGTAAGTTCTTCTGCATCAGATGATGATACTTTGAACTGACCATTTCTTACTACTTCTGTTCCACGTCCTGTGGATTTACATCCATTCAGGATAGATGCTGACATATTTATACCAAAGCCATTCTTCTGGCTGTGTTGTTTTAGTATAAAATAATCATGCATTCCCATGCCAATATAGGCATCTACATAGTTCATGAGGGTCCATCTTTGCTGAACATTGTTCAACAGGGCCATCATATCAACTATTTCACGGACTGATTCAGTCTCTACAACAATTGCATGGACTTTCTCTACATTGAGTCTCTTCAGACTTTCTATGAGATGCTGTCCATCAACAATAAAATACTCTGTACTACCTGTAACAGCCTTTGTCTTAGCAATTACAGGAGTTCTCAACACACCAATCTTATTGATAGACTTTGTTAGAGTCTTGATGTGTTTCTCAACCTTGTTTCTATTGAAACTCAGTTCTTTAACTTTTTCTAAGGGCACGGCTGTGTAAGTGTGGATCTTAGCTTTCATTTGATTTACTTTTTAGTTAATTCTTATTGTGTGTTTTAATAAAAAATAAGGGGACCGGGTCTTTCACCGGTCCCTTATGGCATCACGTAGAGCTTGAGAGAAAGTATCAGAACACCCCAACATGATAACATGTTAGGACATAAACAGTGCAATATTCTATACGGGCAGATTCTGGCATCTCAGCCGAGTTCCCTCCAATACTACAGTATACTTGTTCTCTACTGGTCATAAAGAGACCGTCCAATACCTCCATATAAAAATAGGAAAGGGTAAACCTTCTTACCGACACTTCATTTTTCCAGGAAAACCTGTCACAAAAACTTATTAACTAATACTTTAGAACATCACAGGATAATACATCCCTTTACTGTTGTTAAACATTAATCAACATTACATAGTTTCTATGTATTGTCTTTGCATAAAAAATCCACATCAAACTACTATCTTTTCATTATGTTCTTCATGCCAGAGGTCTAGCAGCCTCAGCCCTAAACGTACAGAATAATATAATAACTACTAAGATGTTAGCTGGCTTTTCTTATACTTTGCGTAGTAGGCATTTATGAGTGTAAGTCTTTCAATACACTGCCTCTCAAACAATTATTATAACTCCAGAGTTTTTAACTTCTCTGGTATGTCAATGTTATAGTGCATTTTAACATGCTTACATCTTTCATGATAATGAATAGTATCACAACCGCAATCACGACCTTTTTCAAAATGTGTAGCAAAATGTAAATCATAGTCTTTAGGGATATCACCCCATGCACCACCACATCCTTGACTTAAAACAAGAACCTTTTTTCCCTTAGGTACTAATTTTTTAATATGTCTTAAGTAGTAATCCATATCACTTCCTACAGATAAACCTTTAGAAGTTATGCATAATCTACTGCCATAATAAACCTTAATACCTTTGATCTTTTTAGCTTCTTCAATTAATGTTCTATGAAATCCTTTATCAATGAGATTGTAACCAACTGATTCATCTACAAATAGATAAAGATCTTGTTTAGTTTCAACAGTCATCTTCTTTTCATATAAAGCAAGATGAGGTTCTGATAATAATTTCTTGAACACACGCGGATAATTAAGCTTGTCTTCAATGAGAAATTCAACCTTTGATAGTCTAATTAATTCTCTTCTGATTAAAGCTCTTTTATTCTCTGTGTCTACTTTAGTAGAATCTATTCCTTTACCTCTTAATTTGCTAGGTTTTTCTTTACTCTTAGCAGGTTGAGGTTTTTTAACAACAGGTTGTTTTTTAGAAGGATTCTCTTTTCTTAATCTAGTAGCTATGCTTTGTAGCACCTCCGGACTGAGATCATTAACAGAATCAGGAGACACATTATATTCTTTACCTTTATAAGTATGAGTAAAGCTTTCACCTTTTGAGTTCATATAATGATTATCAAAAAGTTGTTGTTGTCTAAAATGTGGCATATAATAAAGTAAAAAAGGGGTGAGACCTGCATCCCACCCCTTGATTAATTAAAAAAGAAATGCTTATTAAAGCATTGAACCAACATACGCTTCAGTATTCATTTGATAAGTAGACCTTAAATAATGAATGAACTGTTTATGGTCATTTTCTTCTTGAGAAAACTTCCATAATAAAGCTCTATACTTCAATTCTTGAGAAGCTTTTCTACTAATAGGACAAGATCCTATAAAGTACAACTCTTGAATTAAGTCAGCTACCTGATTTTGACTCGGTTTCTTTTCCACTGAAAGCTTTCTATAAGCCATAACAAGATCAATCAAGAAATTAAACTTGGTTTCATTGTATGGTACAGAAAGCATCATCTTTACTTGTTGAATAAGCTCAGCTCTTTCTGGAAAATGGAATTCGCGAATCAAGGATATACGCCTATCAAGAGCATCTTCTAGTTCTCTCCTCTTATTAGATGTAAGTACAATGAACAAATTGTTTTTGTTACCATGTATAACACCTGTAAGAGGGTCATTTAGAAGACATTCTTGCATATAAGACAAAAGAAAAGTATCCACAGAAGGTTTAGCCTTATCAATTTCATCAATTAATAATACAACCTTGTGTGTTTGAGACCTCTTTAATGCCTGTAGTAAGTAGCCATCTTTCATTGCATCACGACCAGATGTGTTTTCATCTGTCATTGCATCAACCAAAGTGCCTAAGTCCCAGTTGAATACAAGCTGCTCTGATGATACACCGTCATAACACGGTGCAAAAATCAGCTCAGCCTGTAATTCAGAAGCTAGAAACTTAGCAAAGCTAGTTTTACCAGCACCTGGTTCACCAAACAAAAGCATACTAGGTACGCATACTGTAGGATTGTTCATCAAATACTTGATATAACTAATATCCTGCAGTTTACTTTGGCTAAGTATCATTACTTATCGCCTCCTAATCTTTTCTTAAGATTAATCAATGCTCTGAGTAACTGTTTAAGTTCTTCAGGAGCATCTTCAGGAATATCATCTTCAGATAATAATTCAGAAGCAGATTCTTTAGAAGTTCCGGCTTTGATTTTAATTTCATCTCCTCTTCCAAGAGAATCAAGATGCTTTTTTAACTCATCAAGATCTGAGCTAAGCTTAGAACTAGCCATTCTGTTATGAACTGCTTCATACACAGAAACAAAACCAGCTACCATTAGAAAGAAATGAATTTCTGGATCATCCATATTAATAAGATGTTCAAATACTTTAGATCTAGCATAGTTGCCTTCTTCAGGATTCTCTTCAGCTTCTTTCTTAGCAAAATCATGAAAAATCTTTACTAATTTTTCCTCGGCCATTTCTTGAGCCCATTGTTTGGAATAGCCTATAGCCTTCCAAAAGTCCATTTCAGGAGTGTGGTCAAATGGTTTTTTCCCTTTAGAGAACTTTCCATTACCACCCTCATCTGGCAGATTAGTTGCTGCCCACATAAACGCTTTGTTACTAATAAGATTAGTAGGAGCATTGCTCAAAGCCTCCATAACTTGATTTTTGTAGTTACTTCCTTGACTCATGTCTTTTTTTTATTAAAGGATTAGTTTTTTGGACAAATTCTCAATTTCTTTTTCAATTCTCTGTCTGTCCTTGTCAGAGAGTTGTGTAGTTGAAGATGTTGTTCTTCCTTCTACTTTAAGAGGTTTAGTCCCCTTTGCTAGTTGACTACGCAATCTGTCAACTGTGTTTTTTCTGCGATTTGATATATCTGCCATATAGGTTATAAAGATTTCAAAACAAAAAAGCAGGGTCAGCTCTAATAGAAACTGACCCTACATTTTAACTAATCCACCCCTTTACATAAAAATGTCCTGAAATCAAGCCTGATCTTCTCTCATTCATTGAGACTTTAACTGATTTGTAACGGGTCAATAGTTTAGCATAAGCAGTTTGAATACTGTTATACTCACGATTAGTAAATTGTATTTGCTTCATGGTTAAGGGATTAAACGTTGATTGCCCCTTTAGCAGGATTCGAACCTACACACTCTGTTTTAAAAACAGGGCTCTAACCAGTTGGAGCTATAAAGGGTGCCTATTTAGGTCAGGCTTCGACACTTAATTCTGAGAGAAATTAGAATAGAATTCTCTTCTCTCATTTTCTTCTTTCATATTCTTTTGTATAGTTTCTATACAAGCAAGAGTATCTTCTGAACTAACTTTATATCCAATAACTCTTACACTATTATACTGAGTATTCTTTTCAGGAACAAGCATAATATGAATAAATGAGTTTTTGGATGTCATGATTTTCCAGCAGAGACCTAGTTTAAGGAAGAAATACTGTACTGATATTTTAAAATGTGACATATACTGAAATTATTAGATTTGCATTACATAGCTAAATTACACATTTTCAGTAATATCCAATGAATAAACATCATTTGTACCATAAATAGCTGCACGAGCAAATGCTAATTCACGGTTTGGTGTGCACATCTCAATACCATTGGCAGAGGAGTAAAAATAGATAGTCTTTATCATTTTGTGATTAGTTAAATAAAATTTCTGTAACATCCCTCTGCACTCAGTTGTAATAAGAACTGGCGTTCTTAAAATCCTTCATCTTCCTACCCACTACTACCACAGTAGTATCACTACTACTGGTGTTGGGTTCAGGTTCAGGCATCTTTACCTCCAAATTGGATTACAACTGCTCAGCCTTGGGAACTGAGTTATGGTGCATTAATGTTAGTCCTTAAGGCATATGGACCAAAGCCTACAGCTGATTACTACACGCTGTCTGCGCCAGCAACTTACTGGATAGTTATTTACAATATTTAATGTGCAGTGTAATAACAAAGGCACGTTGTGGTTGATATTACTCAGATACTATTGTATATCCAGGAGGACAGTTATTCTGTGCATCTTCAAGTGATATAGCTTCATAGTATACTTTATTTGATTTATTAAGAACTAAATACATAGGATTAAGATTTTTGGGTTTGACAATTAGTAGTTACACAGATATCCCGCCCTTGCATATTATTAATCTCTATATAAGAGGAATAGAGAGAAGAATAATAGAGAGAGAGAAGATAAGAAGAAAGGTAGTAGCTATGTAGTGAAAAGAGAGGAATAGAGAAAAAAGTAAGTTGAGGTAGAGTATAAAAAAAGAGAGAGTGGATTACCCACCCTCTCTCTTCAACATAATACACTAACACTCAACACGTTAGAGACACTTGATTAATCACCAAGTGTCTCATTTTCTTCATCTTCTTCTGTGAAGACTTCACTAACTCCTGTTTCATCCTCACGGCTTGCAAGAATGAGTCTACCGCCTTGATTTTCAAGGGCTTGCATCTGCATTTGTATAGCACTTGCTAATGCAGGATACTTAATTGCTTGTGCTTTAAGCTCAAGTAGTTCAGTATTATCAGCTGCGAAGCCTATCTTACCGTCTTCTTTCACATAGTAAGAGAGTTGTTTCTCTTTACCCATATGTGTAGAAGTGTGATAGAGTGGCACTTCTTTACCTCCGATAAGCTGTGGCTTACCTTCAGGTGTAGTTAGTACCTTGTAGTAGTCAGTGCCATCTTGGCGCTTAAACTGCTTGTACATAGCGAGTTCCTTGGGGCTTGCATCCATAATGCCATAGCGCCACATAGTAACTACTTCAGTAAGTGGCTTGTTAGTCACTTCATTGAGAACAGGTAAACCGTTTACATCTTTGATGATGCGGGCTTTCTCATAGCCGTTGATTAGTTTTAACTTCATAACTGTTTGTTATTTACTTGATTTTGAATTGTTTACTTAGTCTCTTGTACCTTTTAGATTTATCTAAAGGTACCTTATATAATAGGTTATAGAAAATAATAATGGCTATTAAAACGTTAGTTTTAATATATACACCCAAGAATGTGGTGAGAGTTAACTCACTCATTCTCAGTACCAAGGTGTCCCTGCTCCACAGGGTGGAGACAACTTAGACTCTATTCTCACTCATCACTTGAGTGTAAATAGAGGATAAGGTGAACACCGCGGATAATCCACAAGTTAGAAGTAACTTGGTCCCTTACAGATTGCTAACACAATCTGTATAATAGGTTATAAAGAATAATAGTGATAAAAAAAAGAAAAACAGGGTGTTAACCCTGTTTTCACTTAGCTCCCTTAGAAGGGCAATCCGTCATCTTCAGGAGCTTTCTTAGCCGCCTTCTTGGTGGCTTTCTTGGGAGCTACCTCAGGAGCTTCCTCAGGCTCCTCAAGAGTTTCCTCTTGAGGTTCAGGAGCTTCAGCTCCGAATAGCCTATCTAGCATCTGATCACCAAGAAGCCTTAAAGCTTCAGGTGATTTCTGTGCTAGATATTCTAAGTTGCCGAAGGACATATCATCAATGTGCCAAGTACCCTTGGTATCATTGCGCTCAATACTCTTGCCTGCCAAAGGCGGAAGCCAAGAGTAGTAGAGCATATGTCCGGTGATTTTATCAAAGGCTCCGCAGGTGCCTTTGGTAACATCATTGCGGAACAAGGCAAGCTCTTCCTTGCTACCGTGTACTGTGTACGCGTAGCGAGTTTGCCTTTTGTTAGACACTTTGTTCATCATAGTGAACTGTGTCTTGAGTTTGATTGTGAGTGTGTTTCTCATTGTATTATGTATTTAATGTAAACTTATTAATAGGTTATATAGAGGAATAGGGTGTTAACCCTTTCCTCACTTCACGAAGAGCTTAAGCTCTTTAGATTAGTACAGTAATAGGTTATA
>Ga0181343_1000153_pt1 | contig 33271 bp, 38 predicted proteins | sample Su13VDMLBSD_FD_130110 | JGI IMG/M metagenome (GOLD analysis project Ga0181343, IMG submission 130110) | Freshwater viral communities from Lake Michigan, USA - Su13.VD.MLB.S.D | ecosystem: Environmental > Aquatic > Freshwater > Lake | place: USA: Michigan | collected 2013-07-15
AATACCTTGAGGACCAGTTTCTCCAGTATTACCCTGAATACCCTGAATACCCTGAATACCTTGGATTCCTTGAATACCTTGAGGACCAGTTTCTCCAGTATTACCAGTATTACCAGTATTACCCTGAATACCTTGGATTCCCTGAATACCTTGAGGACCAGTTTCTCCAGTATTACCCTGAATACCTTGGATTCCTTGAGAACCAGTTGCACCCGTAGCACCCGTTGAACCTTTTGGTCCTGGAACAGATGGCCCTAGAGGGGTAGCAACAAGAACAGTTGTTTTTTCTGTTGTTACAATTATATTTGTTGAATTTACATATGGAGTTACAGTAATATCAGCAGATTGAACTGGATTTACTATAATATTATTTACGCTATTTCCAGCGTATTCTATTTTTGTTGGTTGTATTGATGATGGAATTAAATTATGAACATTTGTACCAGAAGCAGTCACTTCGCTCTGGTTTTTAAATGTTGTAATAATTAATAAAACATTATCATTTGAGTTTGACATCTGTTATTTTGTGATTTCTCTTGATACGTCAAATGATCCTTCCACTAATCTATAAGTTTCACCTACCGAGTTTGTAATTTCAAAATCATAAAAATGTTTTCCAGCTGGAATATTTTTCATAGTAGTTTTATCCACTTTAAACATTATTCCGCCAGTATAACCAGAAGTTCCAGAAGTCGATGTATTAAAACTAATACCACCAATGCCCGGAACTCCATTAACACCTATAGTAAATTCACCCGTTGTTCCTCCACCAGTAACACCAATATCTGTTAAAAACAATACAGCTTCTGTATCCTTTTCTGATCTTCTTACTTGGAGTGCTCCGGTAAAGTTTGTTAAATCTATACCAGTTCCACCCTTGTACTTATAATCTAGATGTAACTTAAAGGTAGAACCTTGTTCTGCGTATATGTCGTATCTTGATGCTGGCATTATATCTCCCTTTATGCATATTTATGTTTCTTTTTCTTCTTAAAAGTCTTTTGAACCACAGGAGATTTTTCTATTTTTGGTTGTAAAACACCCTGTTCTACCAACTTATCTACTGCTTTTTTGTATTCTTCAAAATTCTTTTGAACTCTTGGTAATTCACTAACAGGAATCTTTCCTTCTTTTAGGAGTTTTTCTGTTGCCAAATAACCAACCATCGGATGTCCGGCATAATAAGCAGTAGATGATATTTCATCTAAAATACCAAAATTGTAGATAATGTCAGGCACAAACAAAATGTCTTGTTTGGGGAAAGGAATATCCATTGCAGCCTTTGCAAACATGTAAGCTAATATAGGCATATTAAATTTTTGCCTATAAACTTGAGCAATATGAAATAGCGGTTCTGCGCGAGTTGGTCTATAGTTATAGGCATCTAAAAATGTCTGTTGAACCTCTGGCCATGGTTTGTTTTGCAAAGCCTTTGCAATTGCTACTCTATAAATTGAGTAATAAACTTCTTCGGCCCATCCGCCCATTTCTGCTCTCTTAATGTATGCTGCTTCTGCTTTGTCGTATTGTTGTGAATCAAAATAACTTTGTGCAAGATAAAATTGATATCTTGAATTATTTGGTTCATCAATCATCGCCTTTTCTAAAACTTCGGCATCTCTCTTATATTTTTCTATTGGATCAATATCTTTGTTTCTTGCCCCCAAAGTACGAGCAACAACACGATAATTACCTTCTATTTTTTCTATAATTGGATTTTGTTTTTCACATGCAGCATATTCGTGAAGAATACCAACATAACTCCATTTGGCATCTAATTTAAATATTTGATTTCTCCACCAAGAAAATTCTGGTCTTCCCATTCTTACGGCATAAGAATCGGCATTCATATTTTCTGGAAGTTTTAAATTTCCTTCTAAGTAATCATCAGCATCTATAACAAATGCATAGTCTGCTTTACCTTCGCATAGTTGAAATGCTTCAGTTCTATTATGACCGAATCCCTTCCATTCGCGTTCATGAAGTTCTCCGGGTATTCCCTTTTCTTCAAAGAATTTCTTGATTATATCTTGGGTTCCATCAGTAGAACCAGTATCACATATTACCCAATAATCAAGAATATTGTAAATGGAATTTAAACATTCCAAAATAATATGTGACTCATTCTTAACGATCATGCATAGTGTAAGTTTTGGTTTCATAATCAATATCCTTTACTTGTATTTATACCAACTTCCAACAGGTGTCCCATTCTGCATGTTTATTTAATTCAACAATATTATCTGAATCAATTATAATTTTATACAAAACTAGAACCAGTAGGATTTAATTTTTTATCATATATCTCAATGATTCTTTCTTTTTTTGCCAACTCAAAGTCATGATCTACCATCATATCAATTAGTTGATATATATCTGTTTTTGGTTCCCATCCTAATTTCTCTTTTACTTTAGAATAATCACCTAATAATTGATCTACTTCTGACGGACGATAATATTTTGAATCAACTTCAACATAATCTTCATAATTCATATTATATCTGGCGAATGCTTTTTGACAGAATTCTCTAACAGTTATCATTTTTCCAGTAGCAACTACATAATCATCAGCATTTTCTTGTTGTAACATCATCCACATTGCTTCAACATAGTCTCCTGCAAATCCCCAATCACGATATGCATCTAAATTACCAAGATATAATTTCTTTTGTAATCCTTGATAAATTCTACCAACCGCTCTTGTGATTTTTCTTGTTACAAATGTTTCTCCTCTACGCGGACTTTCGTGATTAAACAAAATTCCACAAGAAGCATGCAAATTATAACTTTCACGATAATTTACGGTTAACCAATGAGCGTATACCTTTGCACATCCATATGGAGATCTTGGGTAAAATGGAGTTGTTTCTTTCTGTGGAACTTCTTGAACTTTACCATACATTTCAGATGAAGATGCTTGATAAAATTTAATTTTTTTACCCGATTGTTCTTCGAATGTTCGTATTGCTTCTAAAAGGTTTAGTGTTCCTATTCCAGTTGTTTCTCCAGTAAATACTGGCATATCGAATGAAACTTTAACATGGCTTTGAGCACCAAGATTATAGATTTCATCTGGAGAATATTTTGTTATAATTTTTTGAAGACTATTGAAGTCTGTCAAATCACCAAAATGTAAAAATAATTTTTTATTATAAATTTCTGGATCATTTATAATATGATCTATTCTTCCTGTATTAAAAGAAGAAGATCTTCGAATAATACCATGAACCTCATATCCTTTTGACAATAGAAATTCTGTCAAATAAGATCCATCTTGTCCACAAATACCAGTGATTAATGCTATTTTTTTCATATAATTCTTTTCATTAATTGATCTACATCAGATTGACTATTATAAACATCATGTTCATCAAATACCTGACCTATAAACCACACACCATTATTTTCTTTTCCTCGCTTACACTCTGATGGAAATGGTTTATTTTCAAAAAAAGGATCATGAACTTTACAAGTGAATTGTTTATTATAAATCAATGGGTATACTACTTTAGATAAAAAATTTTGATCTTCACCTTTTTCTATTTTTGGATTAAAATTTTGAATTGAATTATTCATTTTTTTTAATATACCACCTTTAACACCCCACATACCAGCCATCATATGAGTTGAATGATATGGATGATCTCTCATAATATGAAAATCTTCTCCAGAATTTATCCAAGAATCCACTGCAATTTTTTCCCTTGGAGATAATCTAGAATCAGTATCCCTACAAATATAATATTCAACATCTTCTTCTTCCGCAGGAATGAAGCGATTAAATGCTCCTCTAGTATCACCAAAAGTATTTTCAAATCTAATAATAGTATTATCCATCGTTTTTAATTCATCTACTATATTAGTCGGTACTGAATTAAAACAATAAAATATACATTTCCAATCTGGAAATAATTCTTTTGCTAATTTTGCATTTTTAATAGCACCAATAGTATATGTTGGGTCTGTACCCCAAACCGAAAATGATATAATTTTCATGTTTATTTTTTATAAATTATATTTGTATGGTTATTCCAATAGGAGACAAAACCGTAAGAACTCATATGTCTATTTAACATTTCAATTTGATTATCATGTTCTATACAAACAACTTTAGTATTTAATTTATTGTAATCAATATAGGTTGCCAATTTAGCAGAATAACCTTCAACATCTACGTTGATGAAATCTACTACTGGTGGCAATATAGTTTCTAAACTTTTCATAGTTATCATAGATGTGTAAATTTTCTTAAAAGGATGTCCTCCAGATTTCCATCTATGCATAAAATTAATATCAGAAGTTGATACCGCATCTTCTAAACTATTATAAAATTCAACAAGTTTATCTTCTTCGCCAATTAATGCTTGAACTATTTTTATATTTTCATTATTTTTGTATTCATTTATAAATCTAGAAATAGCATATGAACAACCATCAACATAACATCCACTCCATCCCTTTTCAACTAAAAATCTAGTATTTGAAAAAGTAAATGGAGAAAACGCACCTATTTCTAAAAAATACCCATTATCGGATAAAATTGCTTTAAGAGGATCACACTCTCCATGTTGTGAATAACCACCGTTGTAACTATTTTTAAAACCCGAATCTGACATTATATTTTCCTACTTTCTATATTATTAAAAACTAACCCACTTCTGACAAAGTGACTTTTATGATTTGGACTGTACATTTGCCAATCTTTAACTGCTACATCTCTTAATTCATTAGTTAATTCCTGATTATAATATAAATTATATTTTTTAAATATATCTATCCAATAATCTGAATTTTGTAAATTTACATGATGATGTCCTGCCTGGCCAGGAAAAGCATGTGTAATTAATATCAACTTACATTTAGTAAAATCTACCATAAAATTATCGATAAACTGGGCATCTACATGTTCTAAAAATTCACAACACCAAGATAAATCAAATTCTTGATCAATATTTGTTTTCCCTATAGTGTAATCATGCGTGATTATAGAATCTTTAACATTTGAGTTTTCTTTACACAGTGGATCACCCTCAATACCAATAACATTGCATCCATTATTTTTAAAAAAAGAACAAGATATTCCCATCCCACAACCAACATCTAAAACGCTTTTGACATTATACTTATCGATAACATATTTCCACATATTTGGATAATATGTTGCTGGATCTCCAATTTCTCCTATCATATATCCCCCCAAATGATTCATTGATATTTCCTTTCTATGAAAACATTTTTAAATTCATTCATAACATTTTTTGCGCTAAAAGTTTGACTATATGCATCCCAATTTTTGTGTACAATATCAGATTTATTAATATGTAAAAATATATTTTTTATATCATTTCTATCTTTATAATAGATTCCCTTATCTTTCAATGAGAAGATATGACCAGTATCATACGTTGAAGGAACAGTATCTGGATTCCATGTAATGATTGGTTTATTTTTTATAGAAAATTCTGCAACAGACAAACTAAAAACTTCACCATCTAATCTTGCATGTATCATTGCATCACATGTATTTATAAATTTACACTTTAGTGATTCATCTATAGTCATTGGCAAATATATAACCCTTTCATGGGTTATGAAATGATTGGTATTTAAAAATACAAACCATAAATCTTTTCTAAAATTTAATACATTTATTATCTCTTCCTTAACAAAAGGAATGCTAAAAGTATCATGTCCTCCATGACGACCTAAAACAATAGCATCATTTGGTATACCAAGTTCATTTCTATAATTATCAGAAATATTGGATTTATCTTCTATAATATGATGAACAAATGGAAAAATATTTCCATGCTTAGATGACATATATTCACAAATAGATGCATACACATCCCCATGTTTATATTTTAATGTAAACACACAATGCATTAAATTTTTACATTGAGTTGTAAATATTTCATCATGTTCACCACTTTTTATTGCATAAAATAAATCAATATTTTCTGAAGAAACAATTTTATCAATATTTACATGTTTTTTATTGTTTTCGTAATAAGGTATAACTTTAAATCTTTTACTAAATTTATCAACAATAGAAAACACATTACATGTGTTACTGGCATTATATGTAATTATTGACTCGTTATTTAATATTTTTTCATTATAATCTGCATAATCATATAATGCTTTTGCTGTTCCTCTTTCACAGAGATAATTATCATGGAATAAAATTTTCATAAAATTTGAATATTGTTAATTTCTTCTGTCGTCATTTTTCTTTGTGGAGATTCTGTTTTATTTGTATCAAAATTGTAATAGCACATTATTTTGTTTAATTTAATTTCTGTAGATACTTTAGATTTTAATGATTTTGTAAAAATAGAATCCTCAATACCATTGCAATCATAAAAATTTGCTATCTTTGCAATATCGTTTCTCCAACAACACCAATGCCATGGATATCTATACATGACATTGTTGTCTATAAAGTCATCTGATAATGGGTAAATTATAGATGAATCAACTACCAGTTTTCTACCATCTATACTACATTCTTGATCGTATGAAATTACTTCTTCTTTTTTATTATTTTCAATAATTGGTATTAAAGTTGAAATAAAATCGTCAACCACATCATCATCATCATCAATCTGACAAACATATAAACCATTGGCAATATTAAATAAATTTTTTCTTTTCTTCCCCACACTCATATTTTTATTATCTAACAAAGAAATTATTTCAACTTTTTTACCATAATTAAAAGATTGATTATTTAATTTTGTATATAATTTTATTAGTTTATCTATCCTAGAAGGAAGTGAAGGAATACAAACGGATAAAAGTGGTAAATTATTCATATTTTTTATTAATCCAAAAACTATTACCTGTTCCATTTTTCATTTCATTATCTAAACCCAAAGAATGTAATCTAAATTTAGATGAAAGTAATTTTTCTAAATCTTTAGAAAAACATTGCCCATCATATACCGCCCTATCCATATTTTCTGACATTTGAATTTCTGCAAATATACAAGATACATTATCTAAATTAGTTCCCTTAAGAACTTCATGCTCTGCACCCTGTACATCTATTGTCAATAAATCAATATTTTCGTCAAGTATATTACATAGTTTATCAGTATTGACTTTAATTTTTGCGACAGATTTAAAATCATAACCACTATTGTTGTTTTGAAGAGTTGGATATATTGAATCGGAACCGGGAGATGACGTTCTATAAAAATCAATAACACCTGTTTGATTTGTTATTGCAATATTATATAATTTACATCTTGGATTATTTCCATACTGCATATTAACCACATTAAAAAACTCAATAACTGGTTCAAATATATGAATTATACAATTTTTATATTTTTCTAAATATAATTTTGCTTCCCAACAATGATATCCACCAACAATAACAATTGTTTTTATATCATCATTTGTTTTGTTTAAATATTTTGCAAAATTATTTTCAATATCTCTAGAAATAGTGTCATATGCATTCGGTTCTTTATAAATTATAGTCTCAATCATTTTTGTGTTTCCGTTTCTGTTGGACTCCATAGGTAATGATACATGATTTCCTCAAAAATATACTCATTTGTTACTAAACCAGATTCCATTAAACGATTACAATAATCTGAATCCTCTCCATAATTTTTATCAGGAAATCTAATCACTTTTGCAATTTGTGTTTTTATGGGATTTAAATGATTTAAAGGTCTACGTTGTCTGCCGAGTTTATCTTTATAATGACCTTTATTTTTATTTGCATGATTAAATAGCATTGTTGGTTTGTCATTTACATAATATAAACCCCAAAAACTAATACCATCATACAAATCAGAATTTAATTTTCTACAAATTTTAGGAATGTATGTATCTGATATTAAATCATCATCATCAATAAACGAAATATATTTTCCATTTGCTTGTTCTAGACATTCATTTCTTTTCTGTCCTACTGTTTTTTCTTTGTTATCCGTATTTACAATTATTTGAATTCTGTGTTTATATGAATATGGAATAGTTTCATTTATCTTATTTAACAATTTTTCTAATTTTTCTTTTCTGCTTGGAATAGTAAGAATACAAATACTCCAAAGAATATCTTCTTTTTCTTTTTCAAAATTATAATTTGTTTTTATTGTTTCTTCTATTCTTTCAAAAAAAGATTTACCATATTCTAATGCTAATTTATAATTTTTTTCGATATATGGTTTCATTGATTCGTATGTATTTTCATCAATTTTGTTGATTTTTTCAATAAATTCTTCATATGAATTAAATGTAATTATTCCCCTAATATCAAAAAATTCATCAAGATTTGGACATCCCCAATATATCGGAACAGTCTTTGTTAATAGCGGATCTATTAGTTTTTCGGTGAAATAAGATTCTTCCTTACTGCTCTCAACTGCAATATTGAATTGATGATCAAAAAGATGTATCTTATCATCATCTTTTATGAAACCATCGTGCAACGTGTTTGAAAATTGCGTTTGGAATCCAAAAGTATCTTGATATGCGTAATTAGTAGGCATACGAGAACTTGAATAAAATTTTGTTGGAATATTTATTGCATTTCTAGAATTCCATATTTTTTTCCTAAGTTCATACCCTTCTTTAAATTGCAAATATGTTGTAAGAAAAGTAGCACCAAATTTTTTATTTGGTATTTTTTCTAAAACTGCTTCATCAAAAGATCCCAAAGAATCTAAATGTGAATTTTCTTTTTTATTTAACCATGTTCCACCATAAGGAAAAAATACAGCATTATCTACATTTTCTATAACTTCGGATTCCCAAGTAAGAACAAGATCATATTGATGTGCATTATCAATGATAACATCATTTATTTCTCTACCCTCAGAACTTGACGGTTCATTAGAACACACAAAAACTTTATATGAATCTTTTGTTTCAAAATTTATTTTTTCTGGAATACGCTGTTCATTTCTTGCAGGAATTCTCAAAGGAGTTCCGCGTATCCAGTTTTGACCAAATCTACTAATATGAACTTCACATGGAAAGTCAAAATTCATTTCACTAGAAAAATAATCACCATTATGTACTATTGCTTTCATAATTATATCCTATTTAAATTTAATAAAATTCCATCTTCACTCATGCCAATTTTTTCAGCAAGTTCTCGAATGTTTTTTTCTTTCGATTTTCCGTCTGCAATACCCATAGTTATGTATGGATCTATGTCTGGGGGACATCTACCAGGCCAAACACAATAAGAAAGTGGAAGACAACCTATCGACATTTGGCTTACAAAGAAAGGTAAAACTCTAAACATCAAAATTTCGTGATCAAAAAATCTTTCCTCTGATTTTAATGTTTTTTCGCATTCTCTCAACCACATTTTTAAAAAATTAATAACTTTTTCATTGTAGTTGCAAAATATTGGTGATGCTTTTGGTTGCATTACATTAATCTTTGTTTTATCTGTTTCAAAATAAGAAAAACCAAGATCAACATGAAGATTGACAAATTTATCAAATACATCCAATTGTTTATGAATTTTAGAATCAATATCTAACCAAACTATTGGTTTCTTTTTTTCTTCTAAGATATTCAATATAAACTTTGGTTTTCTTAAACAATTCAATCTGTAATCACCATGTGAATTTATTTTTCTAAAATCAAATGGTATTTTTAAATTTTTGCATTCTTCAATAAGACGAGAAGCATTGTCGCTATAGTATGTTGATCCATCTATATCACAATAAAATGAAATAATTTCAGTTTGCATTTGTTATTAGTTTATATAATACATCATCTGCTAATTCCATATTCTTTACCCGTTCAAGATTATCCTGAATTGCAGACATTTTACTATTATAAAGTTCCGGTGTCAATGTAGAAAAATCAAAATCTGGTGTTAACTCTATTATCCCATCTTTGTTGAAATAATCACCAATGTCAGGTGTACCCCAATATACAGGAATTGTTCCTGTTGCAAAACAATCTGTTATCTTTTCAGTAAAATATGTTTCATATTTGTCATTTTCTATTACGACAGAAAACATATAATCATTCATTGCTTCTGATTTATCAGGCCAAGTCCCTTCACCAAATCTCTTAGAACCATTTACACCACCATATACATCAACCTTATCTGCGTGTTTAGATGCAATTGCATGTCTAAGTTTATGACCAAATGTGATAATTTTTGGCGAAGCAATCATAGACAAAAGTTTTGATTTGGGGTAAATTTCTTTATTTTTTGTCCAAGCTGCATTGCTTCCTGCAAATGCAAATTTTATATTTTCAGAATATTTACACCACCTGCGGTCAGAAACATAAATGGTATCAAATGAATTTATAATTCTTTGTATGTTTTTTTCCCAAATGTCCTCGGGAAACATCCAAGCATGAAATATTGCACGGGATTCGCATACCCATGCTATTTTTTTCTCATTTGGTTTTTTGACATAGTTTAAATTAGGCGCAATTGCGCGATCTATAAAAACTTTGATTTCTGAATCTTCTGTTGTCCATTCAAATAGTTTTGGTTTTAAATCAGAACAAGATGAATATTCTATCGAAAATGGCGCACCAATCGCTTGCATTTTTTTCATAATAAAAAGTCTCCACTTTTGTTTACTTACCTATATGGTATTTAGGTACAAGTTCCCAATCTTTCTTTTCTTTATGGGAAAGAATTTTAATTCTAGCTAAACTTAATCGATCTTCATATTTAGACGAATCGATTGGATCCAACAAACCCCAATCTTTTAATAAATTTACTATTGTGTTTCTTCTTTGTATGTCTTCTAAAGTTATATCACTTTCAAGACCATCAAGTATAAACATTTCTTTAAAATGCATTATGGCGTATCTACCGCGTTTATGCAAAATGTGACAAGATTGGTACAGTTTCTTTTCTTTTTTAGAAGAAACTCCCAATCTTGTCAATGTCTCTTTTACTTTTAGAAAGTCTTCTTTATTTTTTAAATTAACTTCCACACCCAAACCAGAAAAAATATCATCAGTCATAATATTACCCCATGTTATCTGATAATATTTATGATTTTGCTTTTTTTGCGCCACCTTTATTCAATTTTTGATGCATTTCCTCTAATTGAGAGCGAGTAAGAACACGCAAAGCATCTTTAGCTTTTTGAGTCGAATAACCATAGTATTCCTTCACCCATTCGATACTTTGGTCTTCTTCCGATTTATGCCATTTACTAAATCTATTTTTCTTTGTTATCTTTGATCGTAAATAATCATATTGCAATTTTTTATCCAGAAATGACATCTGATTCATTTGATTTGCATAAAAAATAGTATCATTGAAATATGACAAACAACGGTTGGTGATATACGGCAAATAATCCTTTTCACAAAGAGGATCTTCTGCTATGAGATCCTTTTTGTTCTGATTTATTGAATTTAAAAAATCTTTTAATTCCATCACTTAAACTCACATCTCATCATCAATTCGGTCATACAAGCAACTGTATTGATTTCTTGATCTGCTACAAACCCAGACTTGTATTGATACTCTGCAAGCACTAGAACTGCTTCAGGGACGCTAGAGGGTACTAGGGAGTCATATAGACTATCGTAGATCTTCCTGAACAACTCTGTTTGAGAGTTGTCTAGGTTATTTACAACCCACTTACGGACTCCCGAAAAGTCCCGGATCTTCATTGAAGATATAAGGGTCTTTATTTCTATATCTTTCAGATTTGCTAGAATTCCGGCATCAATAACACCGGATGCCGAATATCTTTGGAGTTCATTTATAATTCTCCTAAAATCTGGAAAATGTTTAATGATTAATTGTGAGAGTACTTTCTTATCATATTTTACCTTTTCATTATTCAGAATATACTCACACCGCTCTAGAAGTTGCTTTGCAATTTCTGGTTTGTCTGATGAGCCAATTGCAAAATCAATACAAGTGCAACGAGAATGAATTGGTTGAATAATCCTATTCTTATAATTACATGTTATAATAAATCTGCAATTATTTGAAAACTCCTCAATTGCTCCACGGAGTGCAGGTTGAATACTCTGTGCATTGCTATAATCGAACTCGTCAAGAATTACTGTTTTCTTTGACTCAGAAAGAGATACCGTGCTTGCAAACTGTCGAATATCGGTTCTTAATGTATCAATATTACCATTTTCAGAGCAATTGATAATGATATTATCCACACCAATGTCATTGCATAATGCCCTTGCAACTGTAGTTTTTCCAGTACCGGCAGAACCCGCAAGTAAAAGATTTTGTGGTTCTCCTTTAGCAACCATGTCCTCGAAAGATTTCTTCAAGGACACGGGCAGAATGCAATCTTTAATTGTTTGGGGTCGATATTTTTCAACCCACAAAAATTCATTCGTTTTGTGTAGCATGTTAATTAAACTTAGAGTTAGTCTCCATAGCAAACCAATACTTCAAATCCAAAGTTTCATTTGAAAATTGACCAACAATATTCTTAGAAAACTCTACGCGATAATCACCGGGCAAAATTTTGATATTTTCCATCTTAAAGTTCAAACTAAAATCTGAACCTGTCTTATTTTCACCAATATCTACCTTGTAATTATTGGTTGTTGGATCTTGTAGATCAGAAACAACAGCAATAACCCTATCGTCTTCGCTAACAAAAGACAAGTCAGGTAGTTGCAAAACAGCAGATGCCTTTTGTAACTCCGCAAAGGTCTTTTCGGTAATATCTACCGTAAGAGAAATATTTGGCATATTTACCTTCTTGGTTGGAGTTGTTAGCAGTCTTGGTTCAGAGTAGAAATAAGTAACGCGAGAACCATTGCCACCATGAATAACAACCGACTTTTCTCCAAATTCGAATTTTGGCGTTGAGAAAAGACTGACAACTCCCAAAAACTTACTAAGATCCCAGATACCAAATTCAACATCAAATGTTTCCTCTACTGTTGCTTCTGCCATCCCATTTTTAGATGGCGTCATAGTTTGAATTGTATTTCCTGGCTTTACCAAGATATTTGAGTTGAGCGTTGCAAAATTCTTAAGAATAGAAAGCGTTGTCTTGCTAAGTGTAATTTCGTTAGTTGTAGTAGTCATAATATTAATCTTTCCAGTTGTCATCTTCGTAATCATCAAGATCGTAATCATTATAGTTGGCAGAATTCATATTGTCAACTATGTTCTTTAAATCATTTTTCATCTGATTCTTTTTTGATTTCTTTTGTCGTTCTACAAAACCCCGATCTTTTCTAGGTGTATGATCCCTGTGATCTTTTTCGTGAAAGTCTCTTTTCACATCAAAACTCCTCTATGTTTTCCATTAGGTTCTTTAGACGATTTGTAATCATATAGGTAAGAACCTTTGACCTATCTGTTACAACCGATGGTTTAAGAAACTCCTCACAAATCTTTTCTTCAATTTCTGTGGGAATCATTTCAAAATCAATCAAAGTTCTATTTCTATCCCAGTTTCTTGCATGTTTTGTCGAAGAAATAATAGAAATATTCTTTTCAATATCCTCAATAGTTTTTTGTGTTAGCCTATTTTGCCGCTTGTCCTCATTGGTAAAAGCATCATCATCGGAAAGAATATTTGGAACCCCATCACCAGAGTCTCCCCGAAGAATATGCTCAAGCAAAAATGCTTGTGGATTATCACACTTCAAAAGTTGTTTCTTGAATGTGCTATATTGGTAAATATTTGGGTAACGCTGCAATTGTTGGAAGTCTTTGTCGTTTGAAATAATCAAAATTTTCTCACGATCATGATATTTTCTTGCCAAAATAGCAATAATATCATCCGCTTCTGTGCAGTCGATTTTCATGTTTTTATATGGAAATACATCACGAATTTCATCTCTAATTTTATTTAGAGTCTGGTAGATAATATCCCAATCAAATTCAGACTTTTCGTGTGCCTTTGCACGATTTGCCTTGTAGAAGGGAAAATACTGCTTTCTCCAAGAGTTAGAAGAATCGTGACAAATTACAAGTTCACCATATTCGTCTTTAAAGTGCTTTCTCAAAAGACGATACGAATTTAATACCATGTGACGAAGCAAATCTTCGCTAATTTCAGTGTTTGTTTTTACTGTATGAAAAAGATTTGCCAAAATTATTTGGTTGTTGTCTAGAAGAATCATAATTTAAATTATATCAATGCATTAAGGGATTGTCAATTACATTTCCACCCAATGGAACCCATTTTGATCTTTTATTAGAGTATATGTTATTCCCGTGTTTGGATTAAACCATCTATCGCCAATTTTTTTAGTTATTGGTTCCGTTATTTGAGAAAAGAATCTATTTGGGTCTATGTCTCCAATTTTTTCCCAACCACTGTCTTTTGCTAATGGATTTAATCCTCTAATAATTTTCGTCGCGGTATAATAAACGCCACCAAAATCAACGGTATCGCCAATAGTATATTCAATAGTCTGGCCATTTGGATCATATTTTTTGTATATGCCTCTAAATTTTAGATTATCTGTTTTATTAATCATTTGAATGATCTAAGAATAAGAGTGTGTGCGTTAATTCTACCTTTTGGTTTTGCTTCTTTTGTTTTTTGAGATTTCCAGTAATTATTTATGCTGCGAATTCCTTCACTTTTTGCTTTTGACATAAATTCTACGGGTTTTCTCATTTTCTTTTCTACTGATTCATCAGAAAAACCAATAATAGTGCTACCCTTTACACTTATACCTGAACCATTTGGATCTGATTTAAATAGTGTTGCCTTGTTTGTTTTAACATTGAATACAATTAATGTTTCACAACCAATAATTGAATCTGGCAAAATAGATTCAACGCCACTTGAAGTATCCTTGACTAGATATTTTAACTTTTTAACTAGTTGCTCTGGCTTCTTCTTTTTCTTTTTTCTTGGCTTTCGGTTACTCTTTGCAATTGTGATCCGTACTCGCAAATAATCACAAATTGACTTATAAAAGTCATACATTTTTTGTGCCTGCTTTTTAGTCAAGAAAGAATATGCTTCTTTTAATTGTTCATCTTTGCCTTCAACAACGAGTTTAAATTCATTTAGACCACGCTCAAAGCATTCTAGCAAAAATTCACAATGCATCGAACTCGGTTCGTTGTCGTTAATCCATTTTTCTACATTAAATAACTTATAGTTTGGATTTTTACCAAGAATATATGATTCGTATTCATCAATTCGTTGCTCAAGGTAATTGCCAAGTTCATAGGATTGCTGTCGAACTCTCTCACGAACAGGCACTACAGGTCCGCTTACTTGTTCTATATTTTTTCCAACTGCAATTAACTGTTGAATACCTTCGTTAATTGCCGTTTTAACTTTCAACGGCAAAATACAATGAGATAAATTTGACTGACACTTTCCACCAATAGATCTAAAAGTAAAATTGTCAACAGCAACCTTGGCAACCATATCGACGCCTGGAATTTTATTTTTTTCCATGTATCCGATGACACTTGCCTTATAATCCCTATCTGTATATTTTGTATTATACCAATTCAATGCAAATGCAATTGACCAATATACCTTGTCTTCGTCTTTATAATCTTCCGGTTTCCAGTGCTTCCAATTCGGTTGTTTACCGTAAAAGATCTCTTCTGTTTCCGATTTCATGGTTTATAGTATACAAAAACTGGTTCGTATTTCAAATAATTTCCATTCACTTTGCAATAGTTTTTACATTTTGGTTTGCCATTCTCATCAAGACGATTCTGACCCGGCATTCCTTCCATTGCCATTTTTAGTGTTTGGATGTATTCCATACCAAGAGACTCTAAAATATCCTTTGAATCTTTTTCTAAAGTGAGATAAGTTCCAGACACCTGAATATCTGCAATATTCCACAACAAATATCTATTATTTTTTAGATATTCTACACATGTTTCCAATGTTGGTCGTAAAAAACCATCAACCCACGATTGATAATTATCAAATTTTTTATATGATTGATTTTTATCCTCTGAATATGCCTCTCTATTAAAGTATGGTGGAGATGTAAAAATCAAATCAATTTTACCTTTATATTTTTTAAATTCTGGATCGTCTTTTATTGTTTCCGAACCATGTTTAAAAATTTGGTAAGTATTGGTTGAGGAGAAAAACGAGTTTCCTCTATAAGTTCTTGTATTGTAGAAATCAGCAATACTGCCATAGTTGCCGCCATTCCCAAGACTAGAAGGGAAATTATCCAAATTGGGGTCAGTTCCGACATAGTGAATATTTCTATTGTCATTGACAGACATTGCACCAAGAATCCGACCGCCCCAACCAGAAGAAGGATCGTAAATAATAATTTGATTTTGATTGTAAAAGGGTTCTGTAAATTTTTCATAAAGATATCTTGCTGTTAGAGGTGGAAAATTAACTGCCGGTTGAATGTAACCTATTCTAAAACTAGGAAAGCATTTTGGGAAAACCCTACGACCTTTTTCATAAACTCTAATTCGGAAAATTTTATCATCCGGTATATTCTCACAATCAAATGTAGAATAATGTCTATAAGAAAGTTTTGGTTTCCATTTTAAAAATTGTTCTTTGGATAATGATAGTATTTTGGATTGTTCAATTTGATAATAACCAGTATTGACACCATCTTCATCATCGTGTTGATCTAATATAAAATCATGATCTTTAAATATATTTTGATTTGTAAAATATGCTTCCAACCATTCTTCTCCAGAAGAAACGGAAATTAAAGCATACTTACTGTCGTTTTTAATAGCAGAGCAAGCGAAAGTATATAATGAATCTCTTCTTATATGTCTTCTTGCTCCTTTAATCATTCTTGGCAAATACTTATCATTTGCAAACAAATCATAAATGGAATAACCAGTATCATTTTCGCTATAATTGATTCTGGTTTTGTACATATTAGAAAACCACTGGTCTGCTTCAGCACCAAGACGAGACTTATTTATTAAGACATCTTTATTGCCTGTAAGTTCATCAACAAATTCAAATGTATGAATTGGATAACCTGTAAGTTTATTAAACTCTTCAATTATATCTTTTTCATTTTTACCTGTTCTCGGGGGACAATTGTTCTTATCCCATGCCTCAAGAACAACTTTACGCATTTCTATGACCCATTTTTCAAATTCAGAATCAGTCATAGCAACAATGTCTTCAAATAAGACATTTATTTCATGATTGAGTAAATAATCATTTCTTTCATAAAAAGGTTTCATGCGCCTACATTCCAAAAAAGAGCACCCGGTGAAGCATATTGTTTCATGAACTTCCATGCCTTGGCATCATAGGTGGGAGCAGAAGGAAAGGGAGGAGCATCAGCAGGTTCTACTGCATCGAAGAAAGGAATGTCACACTTGTACATTTTTGCTCTTCCCAATTCCTTCTGTCCCATTTTATGACCCACGGAAACACAATGAAATTCAGCGTCTGGCCAAGCCAATTGCAACCCTCTTGTTAGGGTTCCACTTGAACCAACTGTCCAAACTTCTTTTGGATTTATTGGTAAGTCTTTTGCTAACTCACAAATTTCATTTATAACCTCTGGACAATCAAATCCAATTGGAAATAATTTTCTATTTGTAGAATCAAGAGCAACATAGTCTCTTGCTCTCTTTTGAGTTACTGTAAGCATACCGTTATCCACTCCATGAATTATAGCACCATATTTTATTGCTTTCAACTGGTAAGGATGAAGATTCTCTGGTTTTCTTTTTGCCATGAATAGTATGCACTTTTTATTTAAATGCTGACATACTCTTGCTAAAGAAATCTGTGCATATCCAGTTGCAGGAGATGAACCATATACCATTTCGTTTTGCGGTGTATTTTTAATCAAAGATTGAATAAATCTTGTTTTTGATCCCCCTTCAATTAAATCATCACGCACAACATAAAACCCCTCATGTTTTTCTATAATTGGATATGGATTTATTTCATCGCTCATATTATTTTACTAAAATTGTTTTTCTTTTCAAAACCAATAAGATGTTGAAATTTATCTACTAATTGATCGGACTTATGACTAATAACAAAAATATTTGATTTATCACTCACGGCATTCAATAGTTTCATCAACTCGTCCATTCCAAGAGAGTCTAAAGAAGAATCAAAAACTTCGTCTAAAATTAGCAAATTGCAATTTACACTATTTTTCGTTCTTGCAATTTCTCTCCATGCCAGCAGCAAAGCCAAATCAATTCTCATTTTTTCGCCTTCACTAAAATTCATATAACTAAACTCATCTCTATGTCTGCTTTTAATTTTTTCATTAAAATCTTCGTCTAGTGTAAACTGAGCAAAGAAATCCATAGATGATAAAAATTTGTTAATATATTTGTTCATATACGGCAAATAATATTTGATTATCTTTGCCTTCACGCCACTGTCTTTTAATAGAGTGTGAGCATGTTCGTGGTAAACCAATTCGTCTTTATGTTCGTCCTTTTCATTTTCATGTAAGGCAATTACTTCCTTAAGTTGCTCTAACTTTTTGGTTTCTTCTTTAATTTGATCCGTAGAAGTACCCATATCATTGAGTTCTTTTAGCAAAGATTGACGATATTTTTCTGCATTTTTTATTGAAGTTCTTTTTTGAACTATTTGTAGATTTAAATCTTGAATTTTTTTGTTTGTTTCAGTTACTTCTTTTATCTTTTTTGAAGATTCCTCAATATTCAAATCAAGATCATTTAATGCTTTTTCATATTCTTTTCTTCTTTTATCTTTCTTTTGAATTTCCTCTGTTTTAATAGTTTCATCTATTTTTTGATTACATGAAGGACAAGATGTATTTGTTTCAAAAAATTCTATGTCTTTTTCTAAATTCTTAAAATTGATAAAAATTTTGGTTCTAAGTCTTTCTAGATCAGAAAAAGATTTATTAATTTTCTTTTCTTCTTCTGGGGAAAGTAACATACTCTGTATCTGTGTTTCTACAGAAACAATTTCAGATTGTAAATCTTGTATTTCTATCTGAAGATTATTTGATTTTTCTTCTAATGCTTTCTTATCCTCATTACTCTTGTTTTCTAGAGTACTAATGAACTGGGATTGTAATAGTGATTTTTGTTTTTCTATTTCAATCTTATTATTAATTTCTCTAATTGTTTCCTTTAGTTGCATTATTTTACCCTTAAGTAAAATGTTCATAGTACTAAAAACATTGATATCAAGAATATTTTCAATAACTGCTCTTCGATCAGCAGCAGAAAGTTGCATAAAAGGAACAAAAGAAGAACTACCAAGAATTACAACTTGAGTAAATGTTTTGTAGTTCATTTTTAATATTTGATCTTCTAGTACTTCCTGATAATCAAGACTTTTTGCGTCTTGATTTATCAGATTAGAATTTCTAAAAATTTCAAATATTTTTGGATTTAGACCACGACGAATTAAATATTCATCATTTCCTTTGCTAAATTCAATTTCAACAACACAATTTTTATTGTTTACTGAATTTGTAAGTTGAGGAATATTAATTTTTCTAAAAGGTTTTCCAAACAATGCAAATGTAATGGAATCAAGGAAAGCGAATGATTTTCCGCTTCCATTGTTTCCACATATTAAGGTTGTTGGATTTTTATCAAGAATTAGTTCAGTAAAATTGTTACCAAAAGAACCAAAATTTTTAAACCGTACCTTCTTGAACTTTATCATTTAAAATTTTCTCCGGGACTACCATTGATCTAAAAAGTAACTGTTCCGCAGTTTTTTCTTCTTTTACTTCTTCATCTTAAACTAATTCAGTTGGTTCTGAATTACTAGAAGTATTTGTAGAATTTCTTAAGTTCTTTCCACTTGGTGGCCACCCTTCCGGTGTTCCTCTTTCAAATGTCATTGCTGATTCCATTTTAAGTCTCATGGAATATCCAGCTCCATAATACCAAGTAATTTCTTCATCTTTGTTTATGTCTGTTAATGCATGTAGACTATAGTATTTGAGGGCAGTGTCTTGATTCCAATATGAATTTGGTTTTTCTGAGTGATTATAAATCATTCCGTTGCCAAGGACTAATGCCATTGTATGACCAAACTTTTGACAAATCTGACAACCACATCCCCATGTAAATGCATAACGATTTAAAACCCAATCTTTATTTTCTTGAAATGTTGTATCTAACAAAACAACAGGACACTCTTCTATCAAATCACCAGATTTGATGTCTTCTGAAGCAAATACACCAAGTCCACTTATTTTTGATTTTCCAACATACACCTTCGGTTGAACAAATTTACTCTTTATAGCAAACTTATTTTCCTTTGCAATATATGCCGAAACATAATAACTATGTGATTTTCTTGCTGGAAATCCATACTCATCGTATACTGCTTCCATGTCATTTGGACCAGGTTGGTATACACTTGGATCAAAAACTTTAGGACGATCATCTTTAGATGGCATTTCATTTGTGTTCATAAGGTTAAACTTTCCATATATAGGTCTTTCACAAGTACTTTTAATTTTGTCTTGTTTTCTATGTTTTCTAAATTATCTATCTCTTTATTTATAATACTCAATGTATCTTCTGCAATGTCGATTTCTGTTTCAGTTTGTTTCTCTTGATAATCTTCTATTATAGAAACTTCCTGAACAGGAACAGCATACAAAGAATCAACAAATTTGTCAAAATCATATGGTTTTGTTTTACTTGAAACAATTATCTTTATAAAACAATTTTTGTAATTAGATACATCCGATGATAATAATTTTTTTGTTGTTTCTTTTTCATCATCGTATTTGATTGTGTGAAATGTTTCTATTGGATTTTTTACAAATTCTAATTCTCTAGTTTCAGTATTCAAAACATGAAAACCTTTTGGTGTATTTGCATCACCGAAGTTTAACTGATACTGAGTACCCAAATAATGAATGTTTTTTCCGCTTTGTTTCATATGAAAATGACCGGATAAAACCATTTCGAATCTACTAAATTCTTTTTCTGTGATTCCGTGGGGATGAACAACTCCATTGATAACTTGAAATCCTTTTATTTCAAAATGTCCGACCACAATAGGACACTTACATTTTTTAATAAAAGATAAACATTCTTGTTCATTATCTCTGGCAATCCAAGGAACCATTCCAATACACAATCCATCAAAGTTTAATTCAATTGGATTTTCATGAATATGAATAAATGAACTTTCTTTATAGAAAAGTTCTCGCAACGAATTCAATGAATTTGTATTTTTGTAGTAGGTATCGTGATTACCTACAGTAATATGAATATTAATTTCATTTTCAATTAATGGTGTAAAGAATCTTTTTTTAACTTGTGCTAATGTATTGAAATTAATAAATTTTCTTCTATCAAGAAGATCACCCAAATGAAGAACTGTTTTTATTCCATGTTCCTTCAAATATGGAAAAAATGTTTTTTCAAAAAATTCTAGAGATTGTTCTAGAAAAAATGGAGAATCGTTTCTAGCTCCAAAATGTGTGTCATTTATGATTGCAATTTTCATAATTAATCAAAGTAATTGGATTTCTTTTTTCTCTTCTTCTTTTTTCTTTTCTTTTCTTTTGGTTCCAGTTTATCGATATCTTGCTCAGATAAGAAAAAAGTCTTTTGTAAGAACTCACTATATGTGTGGGATCCTTGATTTTCCCTCAACCAATCAGTAAATTTACCATCCATGTCACTCATTTGCAATGCTTTATATTTAACAAATGCTTGCTTTTTTTCTTTTTCTATTCTACGCAAAAAGGCATAATATATTATTTGAGTAAAATAAGAAAATGGATTGCTTGATTTATTTGGATCGAAATTATGTGCATATAGTAGGCAATTTTCAATACCGTCACCTACCATATCTTCTCTAAATGGGTAATTTATAAAATTTGGTCTATATGACAAATGTTCTGCTATTTTAAGAAAACACTCCGCGATATAGTTTGTAACCGGAGGTCTTGGATCGTCACATGCTTCTGCTGCTCGAACTTCTTTCTTCCATTCAACCATAGCAGAACAAAACTCTTCATTATTAATATAATGTTTTAAGTTTTTAATTTCTTTTTCTTCTATCTGTATTACTTCGTCTATATTTTCTTGTTTTTTCTTTTTCTTTTTCATAAATTACCCATGCACAGATTATAACAACAACCTTCAATAAATCAAGAAATTTGTAAAAATTTCTCTTGACACACTCTAGACACAACATTACAATTCCTGTGTCTGGTATGAAGAAGAAGTATAAAGTTTCTTAGAGAAGCTTAGAGGACCTTTAAGTACTCTTGGGTGGATCATTATAATCATCTGAATTCGGATCGGGACTCCAATCAGTCCAACGATTGCCGTAGTTTGGGTGATTTTTTTCATCACCAGTAAATTTATTATCTTTTTTGACCTTTTTTGCAATTTTAGATAATTGCTTTGGACTTAATATTCCAGCATTCATAAGGTCCATAATTGCTTCAGGTGGAAGCATCATTGAAATATAAATCATTGGTCGTTCGAATATTTCTGGACCGGTTGGTTCGCCCTGATCTATTAAATTATCTGGTGGAGCTTCAGGAAGATCTGACATTTTATCGTACATATCCTGTCCCATATCTTCCATTTCTTTGAAAAGATTTCCAAATATCTCATTTATAACTTCTTCATCAGATAGTGTTTTTTTCTTTAAATTTAATTTATTTAAAATGTCCTCGTCTGATAATTGTTTTGTTTCTTGAACTAAATTATCTAAACGACCAACTTCTAAATTATAAAGTTTTGTTGTTTCTGGATTTGGATCAATAATTGAAGCAACGTGATTTTTTGGAATCTCTACTTCCTTTGATTGACTATGTATCAACCAATCCTTTAATATTGTCATATCATATGGACGACCAATTTGATCCATCATGGTTGTTGTTCGAAAAACCATAGGCCTAGTTAAAAGCATTGTTCTTCTATTTTTATCTGATATTTGAGCAATTAGTTCTTCGCCACTTTTTAATTTAAGAATCTTGTAACTCATTTAATTCCTCCAGGCGTATACTAGTTAAACTATATAAGAACTTCTCACTATTATATATGCTGATACGGTCATCCATGTGTCTCAGAGCATGGTTTCTATGTGCTTTGTGATGCAAATCGTCACCTATATCATAAACTACCACTTTATCTTTTGCTTCGCTTTTTCTTAATCCTCTACCAATCGATTGTAGGACTCTTACTACTGATTTTGATGGTGATGTGAATACTATGTTGTGTATGTTCTTTATATTTATACCCGTAGAACAAGTACCATAAGAAGCAACAAGAACGCTATCTGTTTGTTTATTTACAATCTGACGAATATCTTCTCTTTCGCTTGCTTCTGTGCCACCATATATCAAAAAACATGGTTTAGTGCAATTATTTTTAATGTCTTCATATAATGGTAATCCGTGTTTTTCAACGTAATTAAAAAGAACCAATGTGTTTCCTTTTAGATGACAACATAGATTTACAATAAATTTGTTTCTTTTTTTATTCTGAACCAACCATTGGATTTCATCAATATATTTTGCTCTTTTAATTTCTTCTATTTCTGCGTCAGAATATTGCAAAAGTAAACACTTTATTTTAAGATTAGATAGCAAATTTTTATCAATGAGACTTTTTGTTGATGTTACATTATAGACAGGACCAAATAATCCTTCTATTACAAGTTTATGCACATGAGTACCATCTAATGTTCCAGTTGTTCCAATTCTATATGGACTATTTTTCATTTTTGACATTAGGGTAGTTAAAGATTTTGCTTTGAATAAATGACATTCATCACCAAATACACAATATACATTTTTAAAGAAATCTTCTTTTTGTTTGTATATGCTTTGCCAAGTCGAAATTATGACTTTTTTACTTGTTTGTTTTTCTTGACCAGAATAAACAATGTGACATTTTTTGATAAATCCATCTTTATTTGCATAGTCTTTGAAATCGTTAAACATTTGTGTAACTAAACCAGTTGTTGGTACTACTACAAGTATTTGTTTATCTTCTGGTATTTGTGTTTCCAAAAAACGAATAAGCAAATAAATTATTAAAGATTTTCCACTTCCTGTTGGAGATATTAGTAATGATCTTGATTTGTTTATTGCGTGTTTTACTGCTTCTAATTGGTGTTCGTGTGGTTTTATTTCTTCCCCATTAGAATAACATTTAAAAGAATTTAAAAATTCATTCAAAGATTCGAGAGTTATTGATTGTTTTGGTTTTGGATTATATTCTATTTTATAATTACGTTCTTGTGCAAATTTGAAAACATAATCCAATAATCCCGCATATAAAGTATGCGAAAGAGTATTAAATAATCTTATTTTACCGTCCCATATTTTATTTCGATATGCAGGAGTAAATTTAAAATTTGGAACAGTAAATGTAAAAAATGAACTAATTTCTTTTGCGATTGATTTTTCGCAATCAATTTTTATATTCACAGAATCTAGTTCATTTATGGTAATCATTGACCTTGAGTAAATTTATGCCAATCTATTGCTGCACGAATATTCCATATTCTATTACTGATTGACTTTATGATATTTTCTAGATAATTAATTTTTTCTTTTTGAAGTTCTACTTTGTTCGATAAAGTGATGTAATCAGAATCAGATTCCATAAACCTATCAATATCTTGTCGTGTTATTGCCAATTCGAATGCTTCCCATCCGAGTTCATTCAATTGCTCTTCTGACATTTTTCCTAGGTAATATAACCACTTATTTTTTCTCAATATTGCCAAATCTGATTCTTGTTTTTTAAGAATTAATTTTTCATCAATCATTATGCACAAATATTTGTTGTGTAGTTGTGGTATATTTAGACTCTCACGATCCAATGTAGTTGGATCTATCTTCATATCGGTTTCTACCATTTGTTTAATATCTGAAAGTTTTAGCATATTGAAAAGTATATCACAAAATTCATAAATTAAAAGTTTGTTGCCGGAATTATTTCATAATGAGTATAAACAAATGATGCAGATGCTTGCATTATGTCAATATCTGGTGTTGAAACATCAAAATCTAGACCAGATAAAGATGAAGGAAATACATTATGAAATTTTACAGATATGATTGGTTTGTATGCACTCGAAAGAACATAAATTGCTGCCATAGATGTCTTTTGACTTTCTGGTAGTCTTTCGTATTGGCCATCATATGTGCTTAAATTTATTATCCAGTTGTGGAGTTCAGTCCAATTTTTCATATCCTCATCGACCGAAAAACCAACCTGTAAATCTTCATATGCCAATTGTGTTCCCGGTCTTATAATATTAATAGATCTAGGATTTGATTGTGGAGATAATCCAAAACTAATAGTTGGTATATTTACTCTTTGACAGAAAAAAGATACTGTTGGTATTCTATTTAAGACAAATATAAATTTATTTCCGGTGAGAAAATTACGGTTATTTGGTTGTGGAGGATTTTCCACTAACAAATCTCCTGGCAATTTATCTCGAACGGAATCTGGTAATTGGTTTAAGTAATCTACGAAACTCATATAGTTATTTATAAAAGAAAACCGGGAGCATTTCTGCTCCCGGTTTCGGGTTACTGAATTACTCAGTCACTCAGATGACGATTCCACCAGTTTGACCGTGGAGGTTCTTGACAGCAAAGAGTCTATAGTAGACGTTGCTGTTTGCATCTAATCCATCAGTGTTTGTGCTGATTGGGGTTCTTCCCTTTGCGAATGGGTTTGCAACCATTCCGTAACGGGTCTTGAATCCAATCTTTGGTTGGAAGGTATCTTGAGATACTGCACGAACCATTTGGAGAGGAACATATGGGCAGTAGAACATACCTGCGTCATATGGGGAAACTCCCTTATAACCAACTAGGCAGAAGTCAACGCCTTCCTTAACGAATGGGTCGATGAAGACCTTAAACTTACCGTTAAGAACACCGGCGAAGACGTTTCCTGTATCGTCAACATTCATATTGACGTTGAGTGCTGGAGAGAGATTGAGGAATCCACCCATTGCGAGAGCAGAAGCAACGTCTGCGCTGCAAAGAATGAAGTTACCCTTTCCTCTACGAGTTTGCTTGGCAATGAGGTTTGCTTCGCGTTCGATTTGGAACATCAAACCACGGTAGCGTTCTGCGCTCCAACGACCGTCAGAGTCAGCAACTACGTCGTAGATACCTGTTGTTGCAGAGTTTGCCAAGTCGGAGTTTGTAGCACCTGTCTTGGAGATGTGGTAAACTGCACGAATGATCTCGCGGTTGATTTCGTTGAGAATTTCTGTGCTGAGAATGTTAGCCAACTCAGATTCGGCGTCTAACCCGTGAACTGCCTTGAGGTCTTGAGCCAATTCTGTGGTGTATTCTGCCTTGAGAGCGCGTGTTTTTGCTTCGACAGCAACACGTTCAATGCTGAATGCCATTTCACGGAATTGGTATGTGTCGTTCGAACCACCAAGTGTTTCTGCATTCTGAGTCAAAATTCCGCGGAATTGACTAAATGTATCTGTTCTTGAACCAGCAGCAGTAATTGGTTCAATACCGAGTGTGTGACCACTCAACAATGCATCGTAGAATGCACCAGAGGCACCAGAAGCACCAGAGTACTTGGCCCATGGCTCATCGAACATTGCTTCTTGACCACCTTGTGTGTTATACTTGGAGCGCATTGCAAAGATCAATCCAGTTGGGGCAGTCATTGGTTGAACACCAGCGATGTCGTAAGCAACGACGTTTGGCATGGCGCGACGAACCAACGAAATTAGGATTGGGTCGTAACCAGCCAATGTGCCTGTGGCGTTACCACCGCTCATTGCGATTTGACCTGTTGCAAAGTTACCGCCCATTGATTGTGCTTCGTGAAGCATTCCTTCAGAAAGGGCCTTCTTTTGGTTCTCTAAGAGAACAGCAGTAACTCTGCGCTTGTGTACATCTGAAATGTTTGGGAGTTCCGAGTGATTGATAACTGGATCCCATTTTTCTACTAGTGTGTCATACGGTGTTGTTGAATTAAAGTCCATCTTTTTCTCCTTGTTAAATATGTATTAGATTTGGTATTTTCAACTTACTTTTTTGGTGTGTTTGTTAACTTTAGTTGGTTACTGATGCTGCGAACATATTGTTCCATTAAAGGATCAGAACCAGCTGGTTTTTGATTTGTATTTGTTGTTTCTTCTGTGATTGAACCATAATTTGGTGCAATTGAACCATAATTTGGTGCAATTGTTTGTTGCTTTGCTTTAGAACCAAAATATGATTCCTTTAGAATTTGAACCTTTTCTGCGTACTGTTCTACGCTATCGAATTCTAATGATTCGGAAAGTTTCGCAAGTTTTTCTACTTCAGTATCTGCTAAACCGTCGCTAATTTCGATAAAAGATTCGGCGCATTTGTGAGCAAGAATTTCATTTTTGAGTTGCATATTTTCAGAAATTGCAGTATTTGCTGCCTTTTCTAAATCTGCATTTGCAGAGAAAAGATCATCAAGGATGTCATACTTTTCTTGTGGAACATCAATGAAACTATTTTCAAAGAGTTCTTTGAGTCCAAGAATAAAATTTTCAGCGATTTCTGTACGGAAACCGTTCTCAATTGCTAATTGATTTTCTTTTGCCCACTCTTCGACAACATAAGAAAGATATTGATCAACGTGTTCAACTACTTGACCAACACTTTCTTGGAGTTTTTCTTCTATAATTTCTTTTGATGCTTCTAGAATTGATTGTTCGATTAATGAAACTTTTTCATTTAAAGCAGCAGTAAATACTGTTTTAATTTTCTCGACAAATTCTGGTGTGGCATTTGAACCCTCGAATAGAGCATTTAATGTATCAGAAATGTCTACCTGAAGTTGTTCGTTTGCTGCCATTGCTTCTTCATCATCTACTTCGCCCATTTGTGGTTGTGCTTGCATAGGAACTCCTGCAGCCATTCCACCGGGTCTTAGAGATGCTTTATTTTGCATTGAAGCATCGTTTGTTTGCAGTGTACCGAGTACTGCTCCTCTTCCGTTTGCATCACTGTATAGGTCTGGTGACGAGTATCCCATGTCTATTGCTTGTTGTTTTTTATCTTGCACGTTATATTTCCTCCACTTTTTGGCATTTATATTTAGAATAATTTAAATTTTCACAATACGATTGTGTACTATAGTTTTCAGAATCTTTTAAGGAATTGAGCACCAAAGGTTGTTGATGTGCTCATATTTTGTTTTCTATTTTGTGCTGAACTCATTAAAGGATTATAATTTTTTATTTTATTTGCTAAAGTGTCCAATGCAGCACCAACAACTGGTCTTAATGGATTAGCCGATATTGCAACTCTAGCAATTGGATTTTGTACCATTCTATTTGCCGCACTCATTACAGACTGTGCTCTTGTTATTCCACCGGAAAGAGAATTTTGTATGTTTCGAGCAGCATTTAATCCAGTTTGTACTACTTTATTAGCTTGTGCATTTGCATTAATTTTAAAACCAGCATCATCTACTGTTGCAAATTGTCCACTTTGTTGTCTAGGACGTAGCCTTCCTGCCTGAACATCTCTTATATTTCTTCGAGCTTGATCTGTTTGGGATAAAATATTTTCTGCACCCCTAAAAACTCCAGTTTTTCCAAAAGTTGTTCCTAGTAAACCTTTTCCTAATCTCCCAATAGCTCTTCCAGCAGCTGCAATAAATGCTTCATTTATAGCCTGATTCCTTTTCCAAGAATTAAACTTTTCAATTTCTTGTAAATTTTTTAGTTTCTTATTCATTAAATTCTCTTTAAGAAATCTTCAAATAATTGAATTGCTTTTTTCTCTAAATTTCTTCTGGATGTTTTTGTTAATTGAGTTTTATATCCATCAATAACTTTTTCTTTTAATATTCCATTGTCCCAGATCCATTCCTTTCCTTCCATTATGCCATTTACGAAAGCATTTGGAGCAGATGGATCAGCAACAATGTCTATTGCAGAAAGAGAAAAATCCGGTTGTACTTCATTTACTTCATTTACCTTTTTAAGAGAACCCATTCCTCGTGAAGAAACACCCAATAAAGCACCCTCATCGATAAGATTTTTTACTATGTTGCCCATTGGTGTTTCTGCTAAAATTTTAGCACGACCAATGAAATCATTTCCATTTCTTCGAAGTTCTGTAATCATGTGTGATACACGATCAAGATTTACAGTAGGACCTTGGGGGTGGTTTAGTTCTCCAAGTGCTCTCTTCTTAGCAACAAAGTTTTGGTTATATCTTCCTATTTCATTTTCTAAAATAGCAAGAGGATATTTTCTTCCATTGCGATTTACTGTCTCGGCCTGAAGCATAATACCTTCAAGAAAATAATTCTTTTTGCCGTCTTCACGGGCTTCGACTATTGGTTTTACTGTTTCAATTGTCTCGGTTATTAGCTTCATTGTTTTTCCTATCAGGTGTTTTCGTTAAGAAAGGTTTCAACTACTTGTTGAATTTCTTCTTCTGTGAGTTCGTACCCAGATTCTCTTTCAATTTGTTCTATAATTTCTGAAAGAACTTGTTGAAGTTGTTCTTCTGATAAAGATTCTTTCATTTCGTCTTCGTCTTCGTCCTCATCCTCGTCTTCGCCTTCATCTTCTTCCTCCTCTTCCTCCTCTTCCTCGTCCTCTTCCTCTTTTTCTTCTTTCATATTTGCAGCAATTTTTTCTCTACGATTCTTTAAATAATCATCAGAATCGTCAGAATCGCCATCATTGTCAACATCTTCATCTTCATCTCCAACTGGATCTGTTTTTTCATTGAAAACGGTAGGAGCAAATTCCATAAGTCTTTGCTCTAAATGTTGACCCATCTTTTCGTAAAGGCTGGATTCAATTAATTTTTTTCCTTCGATCAAATTGTTATTAAGTATGCTAACTACTGCTTTTTGTAGGTCTGTCATTGTTATATCTCCTATTTCTATATATTATTTTATATTTGTTCTGATCCTTGATCGCCTTCGGGATTCATTTGTTGCTGAAGCATCTGTTGTTGCATAATTTTTGCCTGTTCTTCTTCGATTTCGGCATTCATTTCTGCAATTTCTTCATCGGTTTGTTTTAGTATATTTTTACGAACCCATTTAGCAGAGAAGAATTGATTTGTATAGTTTGCCATAATATTTAACATATCAACCTTTTCTCTCATTATTTCATTTTCTTTAAGTTCAGTGAAATATGAATCTTTATTCCAATCAAATCTGATGTCCTGAACCATATTATTCCAATCTTCTTCAGTCATAATGCCTTTTAATAGACATTGTTTCTTTAAAAGATCTAAGAATAGGAAAGAAAATTTCTTTCGAAGTTTTTCTATAAATTTAAAGAATTGAACTTCATCTCTAGTAATTTCAGCAGATCTTCCCATATTGAAACCAGTTGTAGTTTCAAGTCTGCTAATTGGAACATTTAGTGCTCTATAGACTTTCTTTAAAAGATAATCTACGTCATCCATTTGACCAAGATTTTGACCACCATCAAGTACTGAGATTTCTGTACCTCTGTTTCCCTCTCTACGAGGAATCCAGAAATCCTCAAGCATAGACATGTGGTTTCTTTCGTCTTTAATTTCTCCTGATTTTGTATCGTATGTAATTTTATTACGATACTTATTCATTAAACTAGAAATATATTGTTCTGCTTTTTGCTTTGGTAGGTTTCCAACGTCAATATAGAAAACTCTTCTTTCTGGTGCTCTTGAAATTCTATAAATTACAACTGCATCTTCTATTTGACGAAGCATGTTTACTGGTCTAATTGCTTTTTGCAAATAACCAACAACACGCTTAGATGCACTATCGACCACCCCAGAATGAACATATGAAACAGAATCCACCGATATTCTAAGACCAGTAGTAGTGGTAGGTGTTAAAGAATCTTTATCCAAATCAGTATAGACATAAAACTCTTCTACCTTTTTCACAACAGAAAGATTCATTCCATTGATATTTTTATTTTCTTTTTCTACTTTTCTTACTTTTTGTATTTTAGTTGGATCAATAGAACGGAGTTGTTGAATTCCTTTTTCTGGATGTTCGACATCTATTATAAGATGATAAAATAGTTTTGAATCAATGTACCATCTCCTAAAAATATCATCTGCTTTATTTGAAAAATCTAATAGTTTTTTAACTGCTTTAAATTCTTGGTGAATTTTGTTTTTGATGTTATCAGAAATAGAAGTGACATTATCTAAATCTAATTTTACACACTCATATTCACCATCAAAAACTATGGAATCATTTACAATATCCTGAATTGCTCTATCGACTTCTGGATACATTGCCATCGAACGATATTGTTGAATTTGTGTGTTCTCTTGAACAAGAGCACCACCGAAATCAAAATAACTACTGAAAAAACCGCCACCTTCGATGACATAAGTTCCATCGTAATCTTCTTGAGCAACAAAGGAGGGCTGGGACTTTGGTTGTTCCAGCCCTCCTAAGTCGTTCTCTCTTGTCGGAATATCGTTTTTCTTAAAAGAAAAACCAAACACTCTATCTATTAAACCCATAATATAAAATTCTCCTTAATTACTTTTTATTGACTACTTTCGGGGTTTGCTGCACCATCTGGAGCCCAATAATCATATGCCAATGTTACTGTTATTTCTGCAAAAGAATCTGCCATGTCATATGAAAGATCTATTGGAGAAATATCTATCGGGAAACAGTTATACAATGTATATGTTTCTTGATGACTTGATTGGGAAGTGTTAGAAATAGATTTTGCTACATCATTAAATGATACTTGCCAATTTGATGTCAAACTATAATCTAATGTGTGATCGGTTCTATGATTCATCAAATTCATCCAATTCTCAAACATTTGTCTAAGATTTTGAGATTGCAAACTTGAATCATAAATTTGAATTGTCCAGTCGGCGTATGTTCTTTCGCTTGAAAATTTAACTGTTCTTCCTTGCCAAGCGATTGGTATAACGCCTATGCTAGAACCAGGCACTTGTGTTGCTTTGCAGTATATGTCATAATGCAACTGACCACTTGCCGGCGACACTCCGGTATCTTCATTTACTTCCGATACTGCTGTTGGAAACCCACCAGTAATTAAAAATCTATTTGGTCTATGACCATAAAACCTACTTCTGAAATCTGTTATTCCTGTTGCCATTTATTTTCTCCCTTTTCTTTCCTTTTAATATTTATTCAAATTATAAGGGATCACTTAGATTCTTATTTGTAAATGTCAATCTTACATAATTGATTGCAGTTACTGGTTTGACTAAAATATCTGCAACAAATATTCTTTGTTGAATGAGGTCTGGAGTGTTATTTGTGCTATCGCATATAATTCTATAGTCAGAAATACCTCGTTGACCTTTGATTGTATTCAATGCGCTATCTGCTGCAAGACGGAATCTTGCTCTTGTTGTTTCATCGTTTTGCTCGAACAAAATTGCTCTTGCAACAGGAGACAACAATCTTCTTAGATATATGAACAATCTAGAAACATTTATTCTCGAAAGAGTAGATGTTTCTGCTGCACCAGTTTTATCTCCGAAGAGTATAGTTCCTTCGCCTGGGAATGTAACTACTGGATTGATTCCATTGTCAAACATAGTATCTTGCTCTGCTGCTGTTGGATTTGTTTCCAAACGAACAACATTTAAAATTCTTCCACGAACTCTTCCAGCAGGAGAGAACCAAGGATAAAAATCTCTGTCGGTTCTCGCCAAGCATCCTGCAACATCTGGAGATACATTTGTTCTGATTAAATCTCCGGCGGTATCGAAATGAAGTTTATGACCCCATGTGTGAATGTAATTTTCATTTAGATTTGATGTCGGAGCAGTTGATGGAACAGTAACAGATGTGCTGCATTGAACACCCATAACTGCAAAATCTGTTCCTAATTTTGCGTCAACGACCGCGGCCATATTTGTAACATCAGTGGCCGCAGTTCCACCCATAAATACAACATCAAAGTCCAACTCCGATGGTTGGAGTGCTGTGTAAACCTCTACTGTGTTTGCTGATGCACCAGTTCCGCTAACATAACATCCTGCGCCATATTGTAAGAAATTATGAACTGCCCACCACTCCGATGCCCAGTTTGATCCATTATTTGCATTTGTAGCACTAATAAATGCCGCAGCAGATGGACCAATCGACGCACTCAATGTTCCACCAGTAAAATTAGCAGCCAAGTTTGTTCTATATGTGTAATCTCTTAAGCGAGAAAACCAATCATTTACGTTTTCAGTAAAGAGATAACCTTGTTGTCTTTCGGCGGTAACACCCATTCTTAATAAAAGACCGTCGGCAGATACTAATGCTCCTCTTGCTGGTCCTAAAACTTCGCCAAATGGAGGCGAAAGCGATTCATCCACTATTCTTATTGTAACATTTGGTCTTGCCATTTTTTCTTCTCCTTGATCGTATTAGAATATGTCTTAAATT
>Ga0181343_1000154_pt1 | contig 33198 bp, 54 predicted proteins | sample Su13VDMLBSD_FD_130110 | JGI IMG/M metagenome (GOLD analysis project Ga0181343, IMG submission 130110) | Freshwater viral communities from Lake Michigan, USA - Su13.VD.MLB.S.D | ecosystem: Environmental > Aquatic > Freshwater > Lake | place: USA: Michigan | collected 2013-07-15
CAATGTAGTTTATATTGTTGGTGAGTGACCTCTTTTAGAAACCATATAAAATGACATTATGAATTTGATGTCATTTTTTCCTGATGGATATGAGCCTCTCCAACAACAATCGGAAATCATTCCGCGTATTGAAAGAGCATTTGAATCAGGAAAGAAGTTTGTTATTTGTTGTGCGCCTACCGGATCGGGCAAATCTTTTCTTTCAAAAACATTAGCCAATAGCAGTTCTGTTTCAACAGCAGAATATATTAATTCCATTAATAGCAATCAGGCATTTTCAATGGATCAATTTGGAAAATATCTTGATCCAGATAATTGTGCATATATGTCTTCTTTCGGTGCTATTGCTTTGACCATTACTAAAACATTGCAGGATCAATATGCAATGCTATTTAATGATTCAAAAGTATTGAAGGGAAAATCAAATCATGTATGTGCTATTGATCCGAAATTTACTGTTGATATTGCCCCTTGTATTTTCAATTCAGATTTAAAGCATGAATGCCAAGTTGCTAATAAGTGCCCATATTATAATGCAAGAAATGAAACATTAGTATCACAATTTGGTGTATTGAATTACAGTATGTTTCTTTCATTACCGGATCATGTAAAGAAGCGTGATTACCTCATTTGTGATGAAGCTTCTGAATTGGAAGATGAATTAGTTAAAAGATTTTCGAGAGAATTAAATTTTAAGATTCTCAAGAAGATGAATATTTCAATTACATCTATTCCAATTAATAATTATACAAAGTTTCGTTCTTGGTTAGAAAATTTTGTTGGCGACCTGAGTGAAGAGGTAGACACATTAAGAGAGTCTTTAAAGAAAAAGAAATCTAATATTGCATTAGCTGATAGACAGAAATTATCGTTATTTACAAATTTGCATATGTCTCTTAAGAGTACTATTGATACGTGGGATGATTGTGAATATATTTTAGAAAAGACCAATGAAGCAATTACATTGAAACCTTTGAGGGTAGATAAGCTATCACAGCATGTATTCAAATTCGGTGAGAAGATTTTATTGATGTCTGCAACAATTATTGATCATAAGCATTTTGCAAAGACCCTAGGCATTACAGATTATGAATATATTGAAGTGGATTCAACATTCTCACCAAAGAAAGCACCTATCTTTTGTACCGGTAAGGTTAAATTGAATTATAAAAATTTAAAAACATCACTTCCATATATCGCAAAGCAAATTAAAAATCTCTGTGATCAACATAAAGATGTTAAGGGTGTAATCCATACACATACTATGGAAATTACTAATTATTTGAGAAATAATATTAATGATCCTAGATTCATCTTTCGTGGTGATGGCATGACAAATGAACAAATCCTCAAACAACATTTGGAAGATCCATCTCCAACCATTTTAGTATCACCATCATTGACTTATGGTGTAGACTTGAAAGATGATCTAGCTAGATTTCAGATTCTTGTTAAAGCTGCATATATGCCTTTAGGAGATGAAAGAATCAAACGACTCTTCAAGGAAGATGGTCAATGGTATGTCAATAAGATGCTTAATAATCTCATCCAAGCATGTGGAAGGGGTGTAAGGTCTGTTGATGACTATTGTGTCACTTATGTTTTGGACGGATGTATTGTTGATGCTGTTATTCAGAACAAAACAAGACTACCGAAGTACTTCTTGAAGCGGTTCAATTAAATATATGTGTGGAAATACAGACATTTCATTTTGAGATACGTGATATCATATCGCAATTTATAGCTGCGTTTGATGATGTAGTTATAAATCGATATGATAAAAATCGTAGTGCAAGATCAAATGTTAAAGTAAGATATGTTTATTCTCCGAAAGAAAGAGTATTATTTGACCTAGTTAATAAAGCACAAAATATGACATTGCCTGTTATTGCAGTTAATGTCACAGGAATAAGTAGGGATGAAAACAGAGTTTTTTCGAAGCTTTATGGATTTGATGAAAGTGATCACTATGCTGACTTGAAGCCGGGTAAAACACATGCACATATTAACATGCCTGTTCCAGTTGATATTGCAATTTCTATGTCAATTCTAACTGAATATCAAACAGACATGGATCAAATATTATCTAATTTTATTCCGTATTCTAATCCATATGTTGTTATAGCTTGGAAAATACCGGATATCATGGGGACAGCAACTCCTCAAGAAATTAGATCACAAGTTATTTGGTCTGGTGATATGTCCATGTCTTATCCTACTGATACAACTAAGTCAGACAAATACAGAATTGAAGCTTCGACTACCTTTACTATTAAGGGGTGGTTATTTCCTAAAGAAACGCCCAAACAACAAAACATATTTTTTATCAAAACTGATTTCTCTTCAGCACTATTAGAATGTGATAATTTTTATACAGCTAATGCAGATACTATTCAACTGCCCGAAAAACACAATACCAGGACTATAGAATTTTCTGCAGCACCTGCTTGTACTTCAATATTCTTCCATGGTACTCTAATAGATAGTGATTTCGTATTCCAAAAAGAAGAAGCAGATTATCCATTCATGCTTCTAGGCAATAATTACGACCACACAACAAATGTCTTATTGTCTTCTTCGGCAACTATTTTACCATCCACACTTACTATTTTAAATTTTGATTATTATCCCCCCGTAAGTGCATATAACCTTCCATTATCATGTTATAAAATTTTAAACAATTATACCATCGAATTAAATTTACCTGAATTGATTAGTAATGGAACATTTAATATCATAGTTGCTAATAGAGCGGGTTGGCAAAAATTCAGATATGATATGAACATAGGTGATGCGCCAGATAGTAGTACGCTACCGCCACCAGAACCACCACCACCACCAATTACAGATGTGACAGGGAAATACTTCTTCTCATTGCTTAATAATGATTGGTATGATTTAGCTAACTGGTATGGTGACTTCAATAAAACAATTCCAGCTACGCTATTACCCGACGACACAACCGACGTCATTGTTTTAGAACACACATTGAGACCTGTTGTAGATTTGGATAATTTTGAATGGCAAGATCCAAAAAGCATCGATGCTACATTCGCCGGCATTACATTTGCTTCAACTGCTGGTAGCTTAGTATATGCACCTATTGTAGGTGATGTCATTTATAATGGCAATGCAGGTCACGGTTAAAATATTAAAGAGTACGATAAATAGTGGAAATGAGTTCTTCAGATGATGGTCGTTCTTCAACATTTGGCAGAGACTTGATGAATTATATTTCATCAAAGTTGCCGTATTCTGGTTATAATGTTTTAGATGCATCAGATAAGTTGAATCCAAAATTTAAGTATTTCGAAGAAGTAGGCTCAAGAAGAGCAGAGGCTTTATCTAGACATTCTGTATCACAAAATAGTGATTATAATAATGCTGGTGTCGGCGCCATTCAAAAAGATTCCAGATTCTCTGAAATCATGTATGCTAATATCCAAAAGGATAAACCAGCACGTATACGTGACTATAGAATCATTGCTGCCTTCTCGGAAGTATCGGATGCACTTGACGAAATTTGTGACGAAGTAATCAATAAAGATTCTGAAGGTAATATTATTAAATTGAAATTCAAAAATGATAATTTAAACGAAATCCAAGAAGAAAGTCTTCATAAAGAATTTCAAAAGTATATTCAATATTTTGATTTAGAAAATAAAGGATGGGATATTTTTCGTTCTCTTTTAATTGAAGGCGAGGTGTTCTTTGAACATATTATTCATGAAAAATATCCAAAAGAAGGTATCTTGGGAACCGTTCAAGTAGCATCAGACATGATTGATCCTGTTTTTACCAATGTACAAAACATGATGGTAAAAGCTTTTTTATATAGAAAGCCAAAATTTGATCCTAATAATCCAACTAAACAAGTTGGGCACGAGTATATCCCAATGGATAAAAATCAAATTACTTATATTCATTCTGGAATTTGGAATGAGAATAAGACAATGCGATTGCCATTCTTAGAAAATGCTAGACGCGCCTATAGGCAATTGTCTATGATTGAAGATGCTATTATCATTTATCGGTTGGTAAGAGCACCTGAACGATTAGTATTCAATGTAGATGTAGGTAACATGCCTGCCCCCAAAGCAGAGTCATATCTCAGAAAATTGCAACAGCAATATTGGTCTTCAAAAACCTTTGATAATAATCAAGGCGGCGTAGTTCAGAAATTTAACCCACAAACCATGTTAGATAGTTACTGGTTTGCGAAACGGGCCGGATCAGAAGGTACTTCAGTTACTACACTACCCGGCGGTGCTAATTTGGGACAATTAGATGATTTGATGTACTTCATGAAGAAGTTATATCGAGCATTAAAAATACCTTCTTCTCGTTTGGATCCTCAAGATACATTCAAAGACGGACAAGAAATTCTCCGCGAAGAATTAAAATTTGCTAGATTTATTATTCGTCTGCAACAACAAATAGCAGCAGGTTTTAAAAATGGATTTATTACACACCTTCAATTAAAGGGATTATGGTCTGATTTCAAATTAAAAGAACAACATTTTGATTTAGAATTTAACGTACCCACCAATTTCTATGAATTGAGAGAAAGCCAGAAGATGGAAATGAAAGTGAATAACTTCAACAATATGGCTAATAATCAAAGTATTTCACCTTCATATGCACAAAAGAAATACTTGGGTTGGTCTGATATTGATGTTAAGGCAAATAGAGAATTCTTGCGAAGAGATAAAGAATTTGCTTGGGAATTGGCTCAAATCGAACAGGCAGGTCCTGATTGGAAAGCTGTTGTAAATGCTCAAGCTGCGGCCGCGGTTGAACCCGGCGGTCTGGGTGGTGGCAGTTCTGCATCAGGAGGTGGTTCTACACCACCACCGTTCGTGGGTGGCCCGGCTCCAACAGGAGCTCCTGAACCATCAGGAGGTGAAACACCCGCACCAGAAACAGGTGCACCCGAAGCTGAAACACCAGCACCTACGCCAGCAGCTGGAACATAAATATAATTATGTCCTGCTCGTTAACGCCAATTACTGCATTTCAAAGTACAAATTTAAATAGTAGAATTGATTCTTATTCGCGTTTAGCAGATCGTATTGTTAGAATGCTGGGTGCTCCTTTAATTTCTGTAGAGACACATCAAGATCAAATATTCGAAGCTATTGCAATTTCATGTGAAATGTTCACAAAATTTGCTGGATATACTAAAGAATATCTAGTATTCGATTCGGCATTATATGAAAGAGGGAAAGGTATTAGATTAGATTATCTTTATACACTATCAAATACCAACTTGACCAATGAACAAGTTGATAAACATTCAACTTTATCAACAACTACGTCACCTTATGTAAATGACCACGAACCCGTTTATATAACATTATCTTCTATACCGGGTTCTTATTTTTCAGGTTCTTCTGCATTATCATCTATATTTTCTGATGATTTAAGAGCCAATCAAATTCTAGATAAAGAAATAAGAGATTTGATTGTAACACATAATGCATCATTATCTTCTTTATTTCAAGAATCTGATATTCAAAAATATTCGTACCGCGGTGAAAAAGATGCACTTCCAAATGCACCTATTAATAAGATGTTTGATTATGATCTCATGGATTATCGCCGTGTTATATCTGTAACAGACTTCGAAGAAGGTTCTACATCAGGCATTAATACATTGTTTACTATTGAGCAAACCTTAGCACAGCAAACATATTTCTCTTATGCAATGGGCAATTACGGATTTGATTTGGTTTCTTGGTATACCTTAAAAGAATGGCTCGAATTAAGAGAGAAGTTACTTTCCACAAAAAGAAGTTTTGATTTTGATGAGAGAACCCAATATCTAAGAATGTATCCAGAACCAAATGATTCAACAAGATTCTATGGCGTATTAGCTTGTTATGTTGAAAGACCAATAAGAGATATCATCAAGGAAATCTGGGTGTATAAGTATACATTAGCACAAATTAAAGTACTAGTAGGTACTATCAGAGGTAAGATACCAGTAACAATGTTTGGTGGTCAAATCTTTAATGCAGATCTTCTAAATCAGGGCAGAGAAGAGATGAGAGAACTTGAACAACAATTGTTTACAGCATCTGCGGGCTTCGGCGATTCGGATCCTGTGACTTTTTTGGTGGGTTAATAATATATGCCTTCTTTATCTAAAGATCCTAGATTTAAACAAGGAATCTATACTCCTAAAAATAAAGAAAAGTTTATTGGAAAGATTGCGATATATAGATCTTCTTTTGAATTACAGTTTATGCGTTGGGCCGACAATAACCCCAACGTACTAGAATGGGGTTCAGAAAATATTATTGTTCCTTATAGAAGTCCTATTGACAATCGTGTGCATAGATATTATGTCGATAATTTTTTGGTTTTAAAAGAAGGAGAAGTTATTAAAAAATACCTTGTTGAAATAAAGCCATCTTCTCAAACACAAAAACCAAAACATTCTAATAGAAAGAAAAAACAAACTATTCTTTATGAGAATGCACAGTATGCAGTAAATCAAGCTAAATGGGAATCAGCTCGTGCATTTGCTAAACAAAAAGGATTTGAGTTTGTTATACTAACCGAGAAAGAACTTTTTTCTAAATAATAAAAAGATTTCGAAAAAGCATAAATATCGTTATGCCTCTTAGACTAATCGTCGAAAAACCTGCACCCGAAGAACAGTTTGAATATATCCTAGAAGAAAAAGATAGGAACACTCCCGCCACACTTTTTATTCGTGGTCCTTATATGATGGCTGAAGGTGTTAATCGCAATAATCGTTTATATCCGATTAGTGAAATGGAAAGAGAAGTAGAACGTTATCGTACAGAGATGATTACAACATCGCGCGCTATGGGTGAATTAAATCATCCGACTAATGCTGATGTAGACTTAGAAAGAGCATGTCATTTAGTAACAGAATTAAAACAAGATGGAAATGTTTTCTATGGCAAAAGTAAAGTTTTGAATACACCATGTGGTTTAATTGTTAAATCATTGATTAATGATGGGGTTAGAGTTGGTATGTCATCACGTGCGTTGGGTCAACTAGTTGAGAGTGGTGGTAAGAATGTAGTAAAAGATATGAGGCTTGTAGCTGTTGATTGTGTTGCAGATCCCTCTTTTCCCAAAGCATTCGTAAATGGTATTTTAGAATCTAAGCAATGGGTATTATCACAAGACGGAAAATTCGAAGAAGATTATGATCGTTTCGAATCTAATATTTCGTCATTACCAAAGCATGATGTTGATGAGTATTTGAGAAAAATTGTATTAGAGTTTATTAATAAAATTAAATAAGCATAAATATCCTTATGAGCCAAATACAAGCTATTAAAAAAATTATCCAGTGTATTAGTGAAAAAAATTATGCACAAGCTGATAAATACTTGAAATTAGTCGTGACCGAAAAAATGAAATCACGTATTAAGAAAGCAATTGCAACTCAAAACATTTTTTAAACGATATGCCCAAGGATATTACAACACTTTTAAAAGAAGCGACCAAAGACCTCCTTTCCGAGGAATCGCTTAAATTAATCAAAGAATCATTCGAAGCCGCAGTTAATGAAAAGGTTTCTATTCACGTAGAAAAGGCATTAACTGAACAAGACGCCGAATATACAACAAAGCTCGAACATCTTCTCGAAGTTCAAGATGCTGATCACACCAATAAGTTAAAGAAAGTAGCAGAAGCTATTGATTTAAATAATACCAAAAAATTACAAGCTGTTGTAAAGCGTTATAGTCAAGCTTTAACAGAACAAGCCAGTAACTTCCGAGATGGTTTAGTTGACAATCTTTCAAAATATCTTGATGTATATCTCGAGAAGGCAATGCCTACCAAAGAATTAAACGAAGCTGTAAAGGATAAAAAGGCACGTATCGTCTTAGAAAATCTTCGTAGAACATTAGCAGTAGATTCCGCTCTTATGGCTGAATCCATTCAAGAGGCTGTATATGATGGTGCTAATACCATTGCACAAGCAACAGCATCTAATGAACAATTGACTGAACAAGTATCTACTCTCACAGAACAATTAGAAGAAGTTAAAGCTCAATTAGTTCTTGAACAAAAACTTTCATCTGTCACACCTGAGAAACGCTCTTATGTAAAGAGAGTTCTTCAAGGTAAAGACTCACAATTTATTACAGAAAACTTTGATTACACCATTTCTCTCTTTGACCAAAAAGAAGAAGAAAGAGTAGAGGCACTTCGCGAAGAAGCTCTAGAAAATTCAGTAATCAAAGAGTCGGTTTCAATTCCTGCTTCTGAGGAAGAGGTAATTGAAGAATCAACCGCAGTTTCAACCCCTTTCCTCCCAGCTTACTTAAGTGAGCTCGGGAAGTACTAATTTAGTCGAAGTAACCAATACTTGAACATCCTGGACGAAGGTCCTTGAGGTCGAATAAAAAAATAAGAAAGGAAAAGACAATCTTTATGCAAATCAAACCTACACAAGCATATATCGATAAGAGTCGTGCAGAAGCACTTCTTGAGAAATGGGCACCTGTGCTCAATTATTCTTCCAAGACAGTTGCTCCTCTCGAAGACGCACATACACGTTTAAATACCGCAATGCTTCTTGAAAACCAAGAAACATGGTGCTTAAACGAAGCTGGTAACGTTGCTGGAGGAACAAATTCATTGTTCAATTACGGCAGTGTTGACGTTGGTGGTACCGGTGGAAAATTCGGAAACACTGACAGCTATGCAGCTGGCGATGCCCGTCTTCCTAAGATTCTCATCCCAATGATTCGTCGTACATTCCCTGAACTCATTTCTAATGAAATTGTCGGGGTTCAACCAATGAGTGGTCCTGTCGGACTTGCTTTCGCTCTTCGTTATAAGTATGCAAATACTACACTCGGAACAGGCGGAGCAGACGGCGGAGTCGGTGGAGATTCCACCAATCACCCATATGCTAATGTTTCCTACGGTGCCGGACTGCCTGGTGCAAACGAAATCGGATATCAACATCTCGATACACGTTATACAGGTGCTTCTTCGGGTGCTCTCTCAGGTAATGCTGAGTGGTCATTCGCAGCTCAAGATCAAGGCGTTGCTGAAATCTTGAAGAGCTTTGAAATCAATTCAAAGATTCCTACCGTTGAAGTCTCTTTCGAGAAGACAGCAGTAGAAGCTGGAACACGCCGCTTAGGTGCACGTTGGTCCGTTGAACTTGAACAAGATCTTAAGAATATGAACGGCATCGATATCGACGCTGAGATCACAAATGCTATGGCATATGAGATCCAAGCCGAAATCGATCGTGAAATGATCATCCGTATGATCCAAACCGCCCTTAATGGTGGTCAAGGAGCTGGATATTCTATCTGGAGCCCAATCTCCGCAGATGGTCGTTGGTTAGTTGAGCGCAATCGTGATTTCTATCAACGTTTGATCGTTGAAGCAAATCGTATTGCAGTTCGTAACCGCCGTGGTGCTGCTAACTTCGTTGTAGCTACACCTCGCGTATGTGCAATCCTTGAAATGCTTCCTGAATTCCAGTGGGCACCAGTTCAAGGTTCTGTAAATACACAACCAGTCGGAGTTGCCAAAGTTGGTAATCTCGGAGGTCGTTTCAATGTATACCGTGATACACGTACAGAAGTACAAAATACTTCACAGTATGGTGATCAAGGTTATGGTAGTCCTCGTGCTGGTGTTGAATATGCGCTTCTTGGTTACAAGGGGCCAGAATTCTATGACACTGGTATCATCTACTGCCCATACATCCCTGTTATGGTTCAAAGAACAATTGGTCCTAATGATTTCGCACCACGCGTTGGATTGCTCACCCGCTACGGCGTTGTTGACAATATCTTCGGTGCTAATCTCTATTATCACATTATTCTTGTCAAGAATTTGGGACAAGCATTTACACCAGGCGCAAACAGCGTATACTTCTAAGAAGTATTGTAAAGCTAAAAACTTTAAGATCCGGTTCGAAAGAGCCGGATCTTTTTTTCTTTAAAGGATAAATAATCTCATGGCAACTCAAACTGATTCAATCGTATTCGTGTCTACAAGACCAGAAAGTTCTGTATATGGCGGATCTTCAAATTTAAAGCTTGGTGCACAAGTAGCAACTGTTAGTGGTAAGACTATCGTAGCTATAGCATATAATGGCATTACTAATACACAATCTGCTTCGTCTGTTGTTAAGATTGGTACGGGTGCATTAGAATTATCTGCTGGTAGTGCATATAATGGTCAAACCATGTATGCTTATTGTTCTGACAGAACAGCTGTTCCATTTGTTTTAAATATTAATGCTTCTGGTGGAGTACAGACTTTAACTGCAGCTGCAGTTTCTCTTTGGACTCCTAATGAAGTAAGACTTCGTAGACAAGAAATTATCTAATTAAAGTTTACCACCTGATTTATGAGTGGCGTGATCTTCACCTAGGAGATCACGCCATTTTTTTCTAACTCTTTCTCTCAAATCATCAACGCCGGTTTCTTTAATAGCAGAGGTTCTAAATCCAGAACAGGTAACATAATTTAGTACGCGTCGAACCCTCCATGGATCATTGGGATCCTTTTCAAAATAATCGGTAAGCTTACGAAGACATTCTTTGCCTTGTGTATTCCATTTGCCTTTAAACCAAAGACGTAGCTTTTGCCATTCTGGATTATCAACTACTTTCTTGATATTGGTTCCCTTAACAATTTGAGCTTCATTCTTCATGAAGTTATAATATGGGGTTTCTTATAGTTCAATTTCATTGAATGCAGAAACATCTACTTCTGTATTTCTTGCGCCAATCTTATAAGAAGTAATACCTGTTTCTTGTGGTGCTACTTGAACCTTATCTGAATTCATAAATGCATCATACCAAGATCCTAATGGATTCTTTTTAGTATCAAAAATCTTTTTATATCCTAAAGAAGTTAATCGGTTATTAGCTAACCATTCAACATATTGTTTTAATACATCTGCATTAAGTCCTAATAATCCACCATTTGAAAAGAGGTAATCGGCCCATTTCTTTTCAATATCTACTGCTAATCCATAAGCATCATAAATCTTCTGTTCGTTAGCTTTAACAATGTCTTGGAAGCCTTCTTCTGGATTATTCTTCAAATAACCAAGAACATTCTGGCTTACTGCAACATGAAGGTTTTCATCTCTTGCAATGAGCTTAATGATTTTAGCATTCCCTTCCATCTTTCCCCTTGCGCCGAAGAAAAAACTACATACGAAAGAAGTATAAAAAGCAAGACCTTCAGTAATTTGCGTAGATAAAAGCGCATCAAATATCTGAGTTCTAACATCACTATTTTGCCCAAATAATTTATCATAATCTTTTTTAGCAGCATTGGCTCTACTTTGAATCTCTCCATCTGTAAGAATTGAATTCCAGAATGTTGATTCGTCTGGATAAACATTCTTAAGAATGTGTGAATAAGAACGTGAATGAATGTTAGATTCAAAGAATGCCCATACATTCATAGCAGCTTCTAATTCAGGATTAGAGACATATTCAGCCATTTTAAAGATAGAGCGTGATAACATACTATCAGTCATGGTTTGCCATTTAAGATTCGTATCAAAAACAAACCTTTCTGCATCACTCAATTCATGATAGTCATTACGATCTTTTAAAAGAGATACCTCATTTGGTCTCCAAAAGAATTCTTCCATCTTCTCTGCCAATTCAAATAGCTTTGGATATTTCAATTGATCATACCGCTGCAAAGAGAGATCTTTGCCTAAGAAAAGTGGTTCGTTCCGCGTATCAACATTATCAATATTCAAAACAGTTCTCATAATTTTATTATAGTATTATTTTTTAGATATCCATTTAATTCTTTTACTACTCTTCTTTTTTCTTTTAGACCCCGTGCACATAGCCTTAGTAGGTCTACATGCGGGATAACCCTTTCTTTTTTCGCCTTCTTGTCTTCCGCATGGTTTACCTGTTTTACAATCAATCCATCCCTTACCATGATTGCGATCAAACCAACCTTTAAGGCCCCTTTCTTTTTCTAGTTTAAAACCTTCTAGAAGAAGATCTATTAATTGGTCTAGAGTGTTCATTTTGATTTACCCCAGTTTTTAGCACCCCTTTTTCTGCATTTAACTAATGCGCCCGATGCATAAGCAGAAGGCCATACTTTGTATCTACTCTTTACCTTATAATAGCAAGCATCCTTCTTCTCACGAAGAAGGATGTCAATCATCTCATTTAAATCCATGTATATATTTATCTATATCATAGGGTACAAGCTCCACCAGCACATTTCTCATCACTACTTGCGGACTGTTTATCTCCGTCTGACGTATTAGAATAATATAAACATTTAATGCCCATAGAATAAGCATGTAATAAATCTTTTATCACTACAGCATCAGGAAGTAAGCGATCTGGATAATTATCATAATTATAATAGAGGTTACCTGATATTGCTTGGTCAATCCATTTTTGAGCCGCGGCCATTACATTGATAAGACCAATATTATCTGGCATATCAAATGCTAAAGTATACTTATTTTTATTAGTTGCAAAATTAGGTACCAAAACAGGTATAGTAGAAGCTTTGGAAGTTTTATATGTCATCAAAGATCTTACCGGCTCAATGCCGTTAGTAGAATTTTGAATCACCGATGAGCTTTCTACAGGCATTTGTGCGGTTAAAGTAGAATTTCTCAATCCATGCTTAAGAATACGAGCTCTCAAATCATTCCAATCCATTGATGATTTTCTAGTGACAATCTGATCTACTTTTGTTTTATAAGTGTCGATTGGCAAAATACCTTTGCTATATTTGGTTAAATGAAATTTTTCACACTTGCCTTTCTCTTCTGCTAAAGTACATGATGCTGATAATAAATGATATTGGATCTTTTCAAACCATTCATCGACAAAATTAGGAGCTTCTGTATCTGTATATTTGATATTGTTCTTAGCTAGGAGAGCGGCTAGATTGGTAACACCAACGCCTAATGCTCTTCTACCTTCAATAAAATTCTTTGCAGCTGGTGTAAACCAATCTTGATAAGAGATCAATTCATCCAACATGCGAACAATAATATCACAAGTATTAATTAAATCAGCATCATCCTTAATCTCTAGTAAATTAAGCGCAGAAAGTATGCAAATACCGATTTCACCATTTGGATCATCAATATGATTAATTGGTGTTGTAGGGAACGTAATTTCAGTGCATAGATTGGTCATGGTAACGCGGTCTAAGAATGCACCATGATCATTACAGTGATCAATATTCATTGCATAGATGCGGCCGGTTTCTGTTCTTTCTTTTACGAACAATGACATTAGTTGCTTTGCACTTATCTTGCGTTTATACCGTATTTTTGCGTTGTTCTCAGCGGCTTTATAGAGCTCGTCAAATTCTGGTAACCCCCACGAATCAACTAATTCAGGAACCTCGTGCGGTGAGAACAAAGTAATACCTTCATTCTTCATAAAGCGCTCATAGAACAGCTTTGAAAATTGAATGACGTAGTCTAGATGTCTGACACGTGAATCTTCGGTACCGCCATTATTTTTTAATACCATGACGTCTTCAATATCCCAATGCCAGAAGGGGGTATTAACAGTACCGCCACCACCGCGCAAACCATTTTGTTGAAGTGATTTTACCGTAGATTCAAAAACCTTTAAGAAAGGAATAGCACCAGTATGAATAACAGAACCACCTTTGATTTCAGTACCCAAACCACGAATACGACCAAAATTCAAACCAATGCCATATCGTTGCGCTGTTGCATAACCAGAAGCCATTACAGAAGAGAATATACTTTCTTTTGAATCACCAACATCAATAAGACAGCAAGATGCATATTGCTTGAGTGGGCCCCGAATACCAGCCATTTGCGGCGTCGGTAAGTTAATTTTAAATTTAGAGAAAGCATCATACGCCTTCTTAACATAATTCAAACGAATGTCCTTAGGATATTTATGAAAGGCTACCATAGCAATAAGCATATAAACAAATTGCGGTGTTTCATAGATCTCTTTTGTTTTGCGATTCTGAATAAGATACTTATCCACTAATTGTTTAATACCAGCATAGGTAAAGTTGTAATCCCTATCGTGGTTAATTTTTTCATCTAACTTATCAATTTCGTCTAAAGAATACATTTCTAATAGATCAACATCATATACCGATCGCTCTATATTCCTTTTAATAAGATCAATAAGCTTAGGTGGATTTTTACCGCCCCAAACATCTTTACGCAATTGATAATTTAAAAGTCGTGATGCTACCCATTGATAATTGGGCGAATCTTCAGTAAAGAGATTAGCTGCAGATTCAATTAGAACTTTATGGATTTCCTTTGTAGAAATCCCGTCCACGATATTAATTTTAGCATTGATTTCGATATCAGAAAGAGATACACCAGATATCCCCTCTATAGCCCACGAAATAACTTTATTAATTTTCTCAACATCAAATTCTTCTTTCTCTTTATTTCGCTTTACAACTTTCATAGGACATGTATTTAGGAAGTATGATTATGACTTAGCTTGTTTAAAAAACAATATTAAAAATAGATAAATAGGCATCAAAGCTTCTTTATATTTTCAATAAATGCGGCGACGTCAGGATCTGATTTCTTAATACTAATACTTTCAAATCTAGCTAGATCATCATTTTCATTTAAATTCTTGATGTCATCAAGAATTGATTGGTCGATAACAGGAACCTTTTTATCGACCTTTAAAAGGTCTCTAATCTCATCAATTGAATAACCCCTATTCAATAATCCTGAAGCCTGTCTGCATACATACTTCTTTTGAAGTTCTTCTTCATTACCAAATTCTGTTACTTTTTTTTGGTAATATTCATTATTAAAATTAAAACTCTTTCCTGTAATTACGCAGGTTACTTTTTTTGCCATGCTTTATTTTAAGATCTTTTTTTTCTTTTTCTCTTCTTTTTTAATAAAACCGGTTTGTCTTCGATGGGATTTGTTCCCATGGGGACATAACCCGCAAAATTGCCAGAGAAAGAATAAAGATTTTGAGGAGCATAAGGGGGGTTATACTCTTCTAACATCATTAAAATTAATTCATTTAAATTCATATTATTCCCACGGAAATACTAACCATGTATCTTTTTCAAATTGTCTGCTATAAAAATCGGGTACTAATGAAGTACCTGTCTTTGTATAAGGTGCTAACGTATATACGTTATCAAATATATATTTATAATTATCTACTGCAAATTGAAATGTATTTCCAGAATCAGATAAATCATCAACTATCAAAAGATTTTTGCGTTGATCTATAACACTAACAATAGAATCCATACAAGTCTGATATAACACAATGTCGGATTGTTTATTATCATTGGTGTATGATTTTAAACCGAGCATTCGAAGAGGGATGTTTAATTTATTTGAAATAATAGTAGCAGGAATAGAACCGCCGCGCATCAAACCTATGACTAAATCAAATTTCTTATTCAGCTGATTAATACAGCAATTGATATCACTTTGAAAGTCATTCCAGGTAATAATTACTTTTTCCATATTTCATTATAATCACTTTTCTTATAAATATCTATATGGCAGATGATTTTTATGCTTTAAAGCGCATTTATGAAGGTTATAATGTTGGAACGCAATCTAGTTTTCAACATTCTGATGTGACATCTGACCATGATCATTCTTATGAAACAACTTCATCTATGATGGGACCCGGCCATGGCCCAGTAGTAGGAAGTAATACGGGATTGGGATCAGCTGAAGATATTTTAGATGCTCCTATAAAAAGATATTCGGCTGATGAATTAAAAGATGATTTGATTAAAAGAATTAGTGAAGAATTGGATGAAGCTAAAGAACAAAAAATGTCTTATGCTGAAAATTCTCTTAAAAGACTTTTGAATTTTTTACTTGATCTAGATAAAACACAAGATTAATGTTTTACAATAAAATCATGGATTGTGTCTACTGTCCATGAAAATGCCGCGGCAGCCGTTGGAAATAATAAAGCATAAATAGTACCATGCTTTATGAAAATAAGAGGCGAAAGAATTACACCAGACCAAAAACCCAAACATAATGAACATTTAAAGAGTTCATTAAAAAAAGAATTAGTAGATAATATATCTCTAATTTTTTTAAGGATTGACCCATATTTTAAAATATAGGTCAAACCTAGAGAACTGATCAGCTCAAACCACATGCATTAGTATCACATTGATTTTCTACTTGATACTGTGTAACAGCTTCTTTCAACATAATAAATTCTTCTTTTGTCAATTTAATTTGACCACCAAAATCATCCGAGATAGAAATATCATTTTCATTTTCGGTAATTACAGGACAACAAGAACCATTTCTGCCGCATAATGTGTACTTAAACATATATTAAATTTATTATTAATATATTATATTTCAATAAATAATGACATGTTTTCAATTGGTAGTTTAATTTTAGAGCAGCTTTATATGCAAATGAAGGACATGAATGAAAAGGCTGTCAATAAAATTGAAGACCTTGTTTTATATATAAAAAATTATATTAAAGAACAAAGCAGCCAATACAAAAATTTATCATTCGAACAATTTGTTGTTGCGGCATTTAGAGGCAAAAATGAACAGCGAATACAAAGTTTATACGCCTTAAAAAAAGCTTTAACTCTTAAGGGATACAATGCAAAGGTCGTTGATTCAATACCTAGTGCACATGGTTATGAACAAAAAATTCCCGGATTATATTTTGGAAAATTGCCGGTATATGATGAAGAGAAACAAGAAGAAAAAACTGTTGACATTTATTTTACAATAGAATTTGGACTAGCATTGGCATATACATTTGCAGAAGAAGGTATACTAGTAATATGTCCCGAAATTTTCTTTAAATCAACGCATGATATAAATGGATTATTATATCATGAAATGATACATCTCACACAGCCAACAAAAAAAATGCCTAGGCGATATGTAAAAAGTCGCGCTATTAATCCACGTCCTGGCAGAGTCGGACTACAAGATTATTTTGATTATATAAGGGCCAAAATAGAATTCGAAGCAGCATTAGGTGGTGTTATACAATCTCTTAGACGTAATTTTAAAACCCTCTATAATAAAGCGCCTAATGATCAATTGTGGCAAAGAACTCGCGATATACAATTGAACAAACTCAAAACATTAACAGAATTGGATCGAAAAGCTGTTTTAAAAGAATTTAGCATTAATTATACTGAAGAAAATCACATGCCTTTTGAAAATTCAATTATCCCTTTTGACGAACAAATTTTATTACAGACAATATATTTTGCTTCACTAGGAGATGAAAAAACCTCAACCGGTAATGTTGGTCGGTTGAGGTGGAATCAATTAATTAATGGATTTAAGGCACTTTATAACGAATTATCACAATCTGAAGATTATGCAACGAAGTAATTGTTTTGAATAAACTTTTTAACTTCATGTAAAATAATACTAACACGATCTTCTACCGAACCCGATAGTCGAACAATCTTTGGAGGATTCTTATAGGTTGAAATATTTTCTAACCACTTCTCATAGTAATAAACAACCTTATCAAAGAATGCTTTATCTGTTGGTCTAGTACCATCTTCTTTTAATTCTAACTCTGGTTCAATATAAAAGATAATGTCATAACTTTTAAAACATTTTGATGCAATAATACCCAATGCTTGTTTAAAATCATTATCATCAAAATTTTCTAAAACGGTTTGTGTATACGATAGTCCATCTAATACACATCTATCAGCAATAATGGAACCTTTCTTCTTGCTGTATTCATAATACTTTGCGAGTACAAATAATTGCGTAACCTCGTCACCATCTTGGTTGATAGAAAATCCCTGCTTTTGAAGATCTCTGATTGGTGAAGAAATAAATTCATAATCTTTAAGCATTGCATTATTTTTTAATGCATTACATAAAGTGGTCTTACCTTGACTGTGTGCACCTGAAATACAAATATACATAGACGTATTATATATTAAAAATTATTTTCTGCCAACAATTTGTTTGAATGATTCAATATTATATTTGATCAAATCCAATTGATCATCATCTAATGTAGCACCAATATTATCTGCTAATAAGCCCATTGGTTTATCTTTTAAGCCCAAATCACCATTATATTTCATATAGTTAAATCCAGCCATAACCGGGTTACTAGTATCAACACTTCTAATATTATGAATATTTTTCTTCCAATAATATTTGAATTCTTGCGGCAATGCACAGCCCAAAAGGTGATGCGGTTTATCCCAATTCCAAATACCATCATCAATTAAATTTCTAATTAACCGTTGCCTGCCTGAAACCATTCTCTCTAATTTATTTTTACCGGTACCTAGGTATTCAAAGAAACTATATGCAAATGAAACAGCAATATAGTCTGCATGTTCTGACATGAACTTATAACAGTCTACAAAGTCTTGATATGTCTTCCCTTGAGTAGCACCAATCTTAAGAGATTTGATATCATTATATTCAGTAGTAAATTTTGTGAATGAATCTCTTGTAGCTTTACTATCTTCCCAAACATCAGGAACAATATAATAAGTAGGTTCAAGTAATTGAATCCATTTATGATATTCCTTGCTTTCGAAAGCTGTACCTAATTCAAAAATACTATTATCTAATAATACTTCACGATTAGCTAATACTGAAGATCTGAAAAAATTAAAATAATTATGATTATGTTCAAAAAGATGAACTAATGCATAATCGTAATCATTATAATTAATAGAATCTTTCAATAAGCATAATGGAGATTCATGCGATACTTTAATATTCATATAATGATTATATTGAGATACTTTTGAAATTTCAAGTAAATATTTTAGTGGAGATATTGAAACTAGCCGGCAATTTTTCGGGAAAGATGAATGATCTAGACCGCCTTGTCAAGATGTCACAAGGATTGATGTGTCTAGGGATGACAGCTGCTTCGTTACTAGCTAATCCGACAAATCTTTTTAAGGCAGTTGGATCCATAGCTGCTACCGCGGGGAATTTAATTGCAAATGCTGTCGCTGATAGGCTTTCCAGGAGAGTTGGTGATTTAACCAAAACTATAGTAGCGCCTTTAAAATTAATATCATCTTATCTAACAAGTATCAAAAATATACTTGATAATTTTGAAAGTGTATATCAAAAAATTAAGGGTAAAAAGGGTGATCTAGCTAGTTTTCTTTTTAATACACAAAATTGTGCTATACAAGCAGGTAATTTTTTAAATTGTATCTCAGCAGTAATAGCTCAAAAAGTTACTAAAAAGGCATTATTAAAAATTGATACTGAATTTGATAAAATACAAAAAGAAGTGGCTGCATCTGTGTATGCAGCTGGTGGCATATTAGAGCAAAGTGCTGGTCGACAAATTAGACAAGTAGAAAGATTATCAAAACAATTAAACGCAATGTTATAATATGTCAGTCTTCAATGAAAAAATATATGGGTTTACCAGAGGCATAGTAATTAAAAATGATGACCCCGCTAAGCGCGGCCGCGTCAAAATATTTTTACCAGCATATCCTGCTTTAATATTGAACGGGTCTTATTCAATGAATAAGCCGGGTCAAAAAATACAACCTTCCGATGTTGCAGAACAATATTTAAAAACAGAATCTGCCGCGGCGAATGCTCGCGAAGTATTGGGTTCAGGTACTATAGCGGGCTCTTTGCCGCCCACAGTAATGGAAGAAATTGCTCGTATTGTGCCATGGGCCGACCAAGCTTCTCCTTTGATGGGTAGCGGCGGAATGGGCATATATGATGCATCAACTGGTAAGTTTAATATTAGTGACGTGTCATATACAAACGGTGTTCCTCCGGCTAAAGGGGAAGCTAGACGCATTGCAAATTTGGCAAGCCCAAAACCCGGTACAGATGGTTCTATTAATACAAGAAGCAAATTTGGCATGCCGAGTCATACTAATAACGCCGCTAGGGGTTCATTTTCAATTCCTAAAGTAGGATCTCATGTGTGGGTTTTCTTTGAGAATGGGAACGTCAAACGGCCTATATACTTCGCTTATTCCTTTAATGATGATGAATGGAATTCTGTATTGGATGGGACACCAGATGCACCTAGCATACATCAACCTAGTTCAGTTCCTGCCGAAAGCAATTCAAAATCACCTAAGCTAATAGCTGGAAAATATACATTAACTGATCGAGGCGGTACACTTGAAATTGTCAATACACAAAATTTTGAAGCTGTAAAAATTACAGATTTTCATGGCAATACGTATCAATTAACAAATCATGGTATATTCGAAAACACTGCTACCGGCAAGAATAAATCAACACATATAGCCGGCGATTATTTTATAAAGGTTGACGGAAACTATAAAGTAGAAGTATCAGGAGACGCTCAAGTAGTTTCTAAAGGAACAAAACATCATGTTGTAGGTAATTTAAATGATGTAAAAACCCAAGCAAAATGGTTAGAAACTGCACAACCAGTCTTTAAGAATGCATCTCAATTTGCAGCGGTACCTGATTTCAAAAAGATTAAAGAATCTATGAAAAAGACAGCAGAGAAAAAAGCACCAAATGATTTTTTCTGTTTACCTAAGTTCATGAATTTTAAATTACCTTTTGGATTACCTTTAACATTATTTCTCAAGCAACTCAATTTAATGCTTACAGGAGTGGGCGCGTATTTAAAGATGGGGTTATTGGTTATTAAAAATGTTCAAGAGTTGGCAGATTCTGTTTTGGCTTTTATAAGAAATCCATTTTCGTTCATATTTGCTTTGCTGGGAGATCCAATTAAATTATTAGGTATTTCACTTTGTAATAGTAAAAATAAAAAATAAATTATGTCTTGCCCTCCTGATAAAAAACAATTACAAGCACTAGCTGCCGCTCAACAAAAAATAAAATCCATAACAAACAAATTAAATTCATTTGGTGTTGGATCGATTATTAAAGGATTGGGTGCCAAATTAATACCTGCTAGTCTTAAGAATCTGGGCAATACAGCAAATGTTCAAACACGGCAAGATCATGCCGGTGTCATAGAAGATACAGCTTCTAAATTGGCGCCCATAGAAACAGAAATGTCTCCAGGTGGTACAGAAATCATATCATACACAAATGATTTGCATATAACAGTGGGGGGAAAGTTTGTATCATCGCAATCATGCCCGCCCATTAGAAAGACATTGGGATTACCCGTTATTGAAAAGATAGAAATCAATAATGATCGAACAGACGCAAAATTATCCGATGCACCTTATGTAGAAACATTATCACATCCAGTACCTTGGGGCAATTATTCTATATTAGCCAACAATAGTTTTAATTTAGTAGTAGGAGCAAATGGAATAGTAGTGTCCACTGAAGGCAACTATGATGTCAATGCATTTGGAGTATCTACCATATCTTCTCTGCATGGACTCAATTTAACTACATCAGAAGGCAATCTTAATATCATATGCGGTAATCATGTTCAGATAGTTGGTAAAACGGTTAATATACAAACGTGCAATGAAAATGATCAAGTAGTTATTAATAGTAACCTAGGTATTAAGAAAAATGCAGTAGTTCACGGATCACTTTACGTAGATGGCGAAATCTATGCACAACATTTAACTACGCCGGCACAAACACAAGAAACTTCAGAGACTATGGCAAAAGCATTTTTGCCGCCCGAGCAAGTCATTGCTTATGCAGACATAGGCCCTCTTATCACTTGGATAACACAAAACTTTGCTTTGATATCTGCATCGATTGCAAGTCAAATTCCAATGGGCCCACATGCTTATATATACATGCCCGTCATACCAGCAAATATGTATTATCCTGGTATGAAACTTGCCTGTCGTTCATTCGAATACTTTGGTACAGGTATACCAAATGGTACATGGAGCATGATGCCCGCGGGCCCTGTAGGCAGTGTATTTGACCCACTATCACTTGCAGAGCTGCATTCAACAGATAATGCTAATAAAGCAGTTTCTGTTCTACCTCATAATCACCAATATTATGGCCCCGCTTCTTCTAAATTACAAGGTAATGGTGATGTAAGAGATGCAGCAGCTTCTATTATTAATTCAGGTTCAACTGGTGAAGCACAAGGAGTTGTTCATGGTGGTTCTGGTTTACATGTCTAGACCACCAAGTATTCAGTCAACGCTAAATCAACTAATGTGCTAGCACCGGCATAAGACATAGCACTTTGTAAGTCTTCTTGCACTTCTTTTAATTTTTCAAAATATGTCATGCCATTTGTAGGCAATAACATCTTCTTGCCTTCTACATTCTTTTTAAATCCTTTGTTCTCTGCAGAAGCTGAGCCAAAATAAACCTTTTCGCCGTTAATGATTTCCCCGGGACTATCCACACATTGTGCAAATACACTACCGGCCATAACCATATCAGCTCCTGCGACCAACGCTTTAGCTATATCACCGTTATGTTGAATACCGCCATCGGCAATTAATTTTGATATTGGAAAAGCTTCCCTGATCCTTTTTATAGTAGAGAACATTGGCGTAAAGAATCCAGTCTTTAACTTTGTAATACAAGACTTCCCGGGTCCGATACCTATCTTAATAACATCAGCACCCCAACTAATTAAATCAGAAGCACCTTCAGGAGTACCTACGTTTCCAGCAACGACACATGAACTAGAAAAATTTTGTTTTAGAAAATATAACATTTCTTTCATGTTATGACAATGACCATGCGCAACATCAACCGTGATGTAATCTACAGACAAATTTGCATTTTGTATTTTGCGTAATGTATCATAATCACCATCTTTAATACCTACTGAAATGGAAATAGTATTCCATCCTTCTTTATTCGCATTCAAGACAAATTCATAATTGTCAATACCAAACCGATGCATGACATAGAAATAATTATTTGATTGTAACTTATTAGCTAAATCACAATCAATAACGCATTTCATATTAGCAGGTACTAACGGCACCTTGAACAATTTATTATTCAAATATACATTAGTAGATAATTCCGATCTACTAGTTCCGTTAAAGTATTTCGGAACTAGTGCTACATCATCATAACTAAGGGCTCTTTCCATAAGCCCAATATACATGATCAAATTACATTGTCAACCAACCCGTATTTCAAACAGGTATCACTATCCATCCAAAGATCGTGCTTAAGAATAGAATCGAGTTCTTTCATAGGAATCTTTGTGTATTGTTTGTATAAAGATTTAATAAGAGCCATTAAGCGCTTATTATTTTCTTGACCATCATTCATCTGTTCATATGTGCCGGCACAGACGGAAGACAATTGATGAATCAACATGAATGCATTCTTCCCAATAAAGCGTTTTTTGCCGGCGATAGAAATAATAGTAGCTGCTGATGCTGCAGCACCTTCTACATAAGTATAAACACGGCTTTTGAGATCTCTAATAGTATCTACAGTAGAGATACCGGCAAATAGGTCACCACCATAGCTATTAATTCGTAAATGAATAGTAGGTGTAAAATCTTCTTCGTTCATGAGCATCTTAGCTTGAAATAACTTATTATCTACCTCTCTAAGAAGTCTGTTTAATTCAGCACATGATTGTGTATGAATATCACAATAGAAGAATATTGAGTTGTCGACGGACTTAATTGATCCTCCTGTTGTAATTAAGTCGGCCATTGGTGGCGCAGGTAGAGTTTCTTTCGAAGGCTCTCCCTCTGTTGTCAGACCCCATTTTTTTAACATTATATTAATTTATCTTATAGGTCTATTTTAGCAAACGTGAAAATCCCAAAATAAAAACTCTATTTCCATTATCATCTAACACATCGGTTGCATGGCATTTTACCGTTGTTATTTCTTGTGTAAGTCTATGTTGATAGCGAAATGTTTCTTCAAATGGAATACGATTGTCAACCATTTCTCTCCACTTCTCTTGTACATGATCGCGATCTTCTGGATGTATAGATAATAACCAATTATGTCCTAGTGCCTCTGATTCGGACATGCCGGTCAATTGAATCCATTTACTATTTACCTTTATACATTTACCTGCTGCATCACAAAGAAAATGTGCTAGCTCCAAAGTATCTAGCATGGTATAAATCAATTTGCCCTGCAATTTAATCTCTGAATAAATGTGTGTTTGGTGCTGTGCTATCTCTTTTATCGAAAGTGGCATTTCCTTCAGACCATCCAAAAAGTCCTTTATATCAGAGTTGGTTAGTTTCTTTTTGATATAAAGATAAGTAGAAAATAAAGTTAATGCTGTAGATACAGCATAATATAACCATGTAGAATGATTTTTTATAATCTGAAGGAAAAAATCTTCCATATTATTTTTGATCAATATTTTCTTCTTGATTTACTTCTAATTCAGATGTATCGAATAACGCCTTTACTGAAATTAGACAAGGCATGGCAGACTTAAGAAAAATGCCCGCCCATTTTGATGCATTCAGAGAACCGAAAGCAAAATCAATCTGATCCAATTGCGATATAAATGCAATGAGAAATGTAGTAACCACATATCCCATGATTTTTGCTTTGTTCTTTTCCATATTAATATTTAATCAAATTTAAGCAAAAAAAATCGCAGGATTACTAAAAAAATGTAATCCTGCGAATATTTATTTATCTCTATTAACTAATTTGCACCCGTTTTAATTTTTCTTTTGTTGTAGCTTTTCTCGGTACATTAATAGTTAATACACCGTCTTCTTGTTTGGCGGATAATAGCTCAGCGTCAAAATCTCGGTTAATAGTATATGACCTGGTAAAGGTTTCTTCACTTTGACCTGATTGTGTTTTTATAGTTCGCTTAGCTGAAATATAAACTTCATCCTTTCCTAATTCAATAATGGTGTCGTTTTTCTTTACACCAGGCAGATCTACTTCAATGGTTAAACCTTCTGCAGTAGTAGAAAAGCGACTAGTCTCTTCTGAGAAGTTATTGAATAAATTACCTTGGGATGGTGCTATATTTCCTAATAAGGACCAAGGGTTACCGACAAGCTTTTCCCAGACGTTGTCCGAGAGTAAACTTGTCCCGATTCGTGGGATTAATGATGTACTCATATGTATTTTTGTAGCAATTTAAAAATAAAAATATATGTGCTACAAAAATATTTATTTGAGATTTAATTTTATTTCAATGTTTTCTAGTAAAAAATGATACTGTGGTTTAAAATAACCGCGAGCTTCTTGTAAAGAAGCATTCACATACTTGGGATTTAACCAAGTTAAATGCTCTTGCAGTACACCGCCGCAAGGAGATTTAGATACGATGTACTGAAGAGCTAATTTTTCGTCTGACGTTAATTTTTCTAAATTATTTTTTGCTAGCATTTTTCTTTTTGCTTTTTGCAAATGCTTTTGAACGTGCTGCTTCCCAAGGTTCAATCTTACCGTCTTTGTTTACATCATAGCCACCGTCTTCGCTAGTTTTAGTCTTCTTGTCTTTCGTTTTTAAATCTTTCTTGGACATTTTTTTTATTTTTTTTGCTTCTAAAAATAATTCAACAAGTTCTGAGAATTTCATATATTTCTATTTATATAAAACAAAAGTTTTTATATTTCTTTTTTTATAGAATTATTACTATAAATATAGGAATGAATAGCAAAAGGGCGTCTCTAAAAAAGTTAGATAAAAAAATTAATGCTGAAGATGCTTTTGATAATTTTTTAAGCACGCTATCCGAACAATTAGGCAAATTAAAAAATCTTAATGAAGAAATAGTTCATGAACAATTAATTACTGCTACACAAAACCATCCTGTGCCCCATACTGTTAATACTGACAAGTATTTGCATTTTTTAGAAGAATTAGAAGCTATTCAAAAATCGAGTTCTGAATTGCCTGAACAAAATAAAGATATAACAAATATATCTTCACAAATAAACGATGAATTAAAAAAATTTAAAACACAGTTAGGCAGAATGGCTTTAGAGGGTGGCGGCGGCACAAATGCTGTTCAATATAAAAATGGTGGATTCATGGATGGTGAATTATTAGTAAGTGGTGATATATCCACGCTAGGAAGTTTCATTCAAGATGGCAATAATTTATCAGATACAATTAATGAATTAAAGACTATAATATCATCTAATTCTGCACAGTGGATTGCTGGTGGTTCGGGTGGAGATCTGCCTGTTTTGTCCGGGAATTGGGAAAACACCTACACTACAGTAAAAAATAATAGTGCTGAATGGGAAAGCACATACACTACTTTTAGAGATAGTAGTTCTTCTTGGGTTGGGCTTGGTGAAATGAAATTTGCTGTTGATATTATTGGCAACAACAATGACACTATATATACATATGCTCATGGATTAGGGACTCCTGATTTTGTAGCAACAACAATTGATAAAGATACAAATACTTTTGTTCTAGCTGCAATATCCGCAGACGATACTAATATAACTGTAGAATTTGCAGAGCCGTTTTCTAATACATATAGATTAGTTGCAATTGGCGCCGGTCAACCAGCTGTTTCTTTGGGAACTGTAATTTCTGATTCTGCTAAATGGAATAGTACTAATACAACAGTAAAAGATTTCTCTGCATCATGGGGGTTCAATTTAACTAAAATAATAACACCCGGAGATTATTCACAAAGTAATAATTATACACACTTTGTTTACGATGATGATACAGCGGGGGGTAATATTATTACAAACTTATTACCAGTTGCTAATCATGCCGGTGTTAAAGTACATAAAAAAATAGGAACTACAGGAACAGTAACGCTATCGGCACCATTGGATGTACTTATAGATGGCCAGCCGTATATTATTCTTAATACACAATATCAATCAGTTCAGTTATATACTGACGGTATTAATTATTACATTCAATAAGAATGGAGCCTCGAGTGGGAATCGAACCCACAGTAGCTTGCGCTGCCGGTTTACAAAACCGGTCCTTTACCATTCAGGGCATCGAGGCATTAAAGAACGTTATTTGTTCTTCTTTTTATTAGCGCCTTTTTGAGAAGACTTTGATCCTGGCTTTTTTGGTTTCTTTTGTTCTTTACGTTGTGAGTGATCTCCTTTTCCCATAGATAATTATTTATTCTAAGCGCTTATCTAAATAATAACGTGTATCACACTTCTGGCAACCTACCAAAGCATCAATATGTTTGGACTGACCTCTCACTCGTCTCGCTCGCTTCTGGATGGTCTCCGGCTGTCTGGTTTGGGATATCTTCTATACCCGGGAGGGTTTGGGGTTGTCATTTGCTCCTAGAGAGCGGTGCTGTTTATAGAAATGTTCCGCCACACGGTATATCATTCTCTCCAAATCCTCCGGTATGGTCTCCGAAAGATGCACAACTATGGGATTGTTATTCTTCGAAATTCAGTGTATTAGAATATGACTACTTAGCTGGTATGCGATGTCAAACGATACCAGAAGGTCGTCTCGGAAGGTATCTATTCACAGTGGTTCCCTATGGAGAAGGGTTTTCGGAATACCCTGAGCAATCTAAAGAGTTTTTCTTTGTGCAATTGGATACCGGTAGATTGGTAATCTTACCCACTAATCGTTTATTATTCCGAGACCAATCATTTACCAGAGATGTTTCGATACCATTAAAGGTATCCGATACCATTTGGCGATGTGAATAATTTCCATTCATTTATATAAATAAATATATGTCTTTTACCAATATTAATATTTGCAAATCTGAAACTAAAGCAGTACCTGCAGGTGGTGCGCTAGTGGGTCTTTTAAATCAAGAATGTTCAGAAGTATTTGTTCGTAATATTGGGTCAAATCCCGTTTTAATTTATCAGATAAAAGCTGACGGGACGGGTCCAGAGGCAGGAGCTTTTACTTTAAATGCGGGGCAAGACTTTACTTTTAGGGGAGTAACAAAGGGTTCTGATCTCTCAGCATCTTCTTCTTTTGGTAGTACTATTACATGCCGTACGCAATTTTATTCATTCACATTGCGATAATACTGCAACCCATTATAATGGGTATATGATTTATGAAGATTGTGGTGGTAAAATATTTGCTTATTTTACTGCAACACGTCTATTTGACGTATCATGGTGGTCGCATGATTATACCTATATGATTAATGAATGGGTAAAATTTATATCATATTTGGATATGGGTATTGAATTTGTGCAATTTAATAGATCTAAAAAATATAATGTTTATGATGCATATGAAGTCATAGATGAAAAGAAATGGTTATTAAGTAAAATAAAATATGCATTATAATGACAATGATCATGTTTTATCTAAAATCTTTTATAAAGATTATTGTGAGTGGTACCACTCTTTATTAAAGATGCAGAGTTTAACCCAGAAATCTAGCTTTGCAGATTTTATTGATGAAAAAGATATTGGCCTTTTACATATCAAATTTTTAATATATGAAATCATAGATGAAAAGAAATGGTTATTAGCTAAGTTGAAATATGGAATTTGATTATACGTTTATCCCGCGCGTTTATGATCTCTTTAAAAGGGATTGGAAATGTAGTAAAGAATTCTATTCTGAATTCATAAAATCAAAAGATTTCGGTATAGAGACCAATCATACGCTAAAAGAGACAGAAATGCAAAATGGTAACGAACAGTTATATACAGACTATTATAAAATAGTAGATGAAAAGAAATGGTTATTAACTAAGTTGAAATATGGAATTTAAAGATTATCCTGGTAATATATATGATATTCTTTACAAAGAATGGAATTGGAAACAAATTCCAACATGGAAGTCCTTTATCGATTCAAAAAATTTAGGCATTGAATTTATGTCTAAGCCCGGGCCATGGCCACTAGTCCATAACTATAAAATAGTAGATGAAAAGAAATGGTTATTAACCAAGTTGAAATATGGATTTTGATTTTCAAGATGTAAATGACACAATTTATCTTGCTCTTAGAGAAGAATTCTATTCTCTCTCATATAAAAAATTCGGATGGCATTCATTTATAACTTATAAAGACTTAGGTATTAATTGTGTTAATTATTATAGCAATCTTTATAAAATTGTAGATCATAAGAAGTGGTTACTTGCTAAACTCAAATATGGAATTTGAAGATACAACGGGTAAAATTTATACTACTCTTGCAGATGAATTTAGAGACTTTAAAGGGTTATGGCAAGAGTTTCTTCAATCAAAAAATCTTGGTATATCTTTTATTCTAAAAGACTGGGGTCATTACTATACTATAGTAGATGAGAAGAAATGGCTTCTCGCGCGATTAAAGTATGGAATTTGATTATAATCTTCATATAGACGATATGAATCTATTCAATCAATGTATTGATAATGGTACTTTTGTTTTTATTCCTGAGATCTATGACTTCTTTCAAAAAGAGTATATAAAGTCTAGACCTGGGCCTTACTGGAAAGGTTTTATCTTTAATAAAGATATTGGCGTAGTACCTTGCGTCAGCCATTCAAATGAAAAAATGTATAAACACTCTATACATTCTGATTATTATTATATAATAGATAAACACAAATGGTTACTCTCTAAGTTAAAATATGGAATCTGAAATTAATCATATCTCAATTTTTAATGCTCTAATATCTCAATACAGAGTGATAAAAACACACCCCCAACAATGTAGTACTACTGAACTTTGGCAAAATTATATTAATAGTTTGGATTTAGGAATTGAATGCATTCATTCTTTTGATGAACCAGAAAATGATGAATATAGAATCATTGACGAGAAAAAATGGTTACTCTCTAAGTTAAAGTATGGAATCTGATATTGACCCTGATATTATATTTGACACATTTTGTTCTGATTGGTACAAAATAGATAAACCAAAAAGTCCGAAGAATAATATGCGTCTTTTATGGAAAAAATTTATTAAAAGTCTTAATTTAGGAATTGAATGCATTCATTCTTTTGATGAACCAGAAAATGATGAATATAGAATCATTGACGAGAAAAAATGGTTACTCTCTAAGTTAAAGTATGGTTTATAAAACATGCGCCAAAACATTTATATATCATCCTATTAATATGGAATGGGGTAAGCAGAGGAGTAAGAATATTATTTTTAATGAAGATACATTTAATGAATTCTTATCAGACGTTTTTGGTCTGCGTTATAATTTTAAATTGTTTCATGAGACTAAAACACCCGAGGCATACCATAATCATGAGTTTGATATTATCGAAGAAAAGAAGTTTCTTTTAGCAAAGTTAAAGTATGGATTCTAATTATATACAATCAGATTTAATTTCTGATAAGCTAGTCCATATTTGGCGTAAATCAAATATTAATCACTACTATGATTTCATGAAACATTTAGATATTGGCATCGTACCTGTTGGATCTGATACAGTGATCACCGGTGAATATAAAATCGTAAATGAAAAGAAATGGCTACTCTCTAAGTTAAAGTATGGAATCTAATAAATTAGATAATAATACAATCCATTGTTACAATATCTGGATTCATTTTGTGCCCTCAGAAACTTGGTTGAATTATAGAGATTATAACTATTATAGAGATTATAACTATACTAATAATATTTGGGCAAAATTTATTGACCACCTAAACATAGGAATAAAATGCTTGCAAGGAAAACCCGACTACTATCAAATAACAGATGAAAAGAAATGGCTACTAGCTAAGTTAAAGTATGGTTTATAAAACAAGTTCTAATACATTTTACAAACATCCTATTAATCGAGAATGGGAAAATTATAATAAATTCACAGCTGAACAAATTTTATTCGAAAATTTATACCGAGGCGATTTATTCAATAAATTCTTAATGACTCATTTCGGATTACATTTTAATTTTGAAATCTTCGATAGAATAAAAACACTTCCGGGATTTGATATGGAAACATATACCTATGAATTTGATATTCTGAATAGTGAGAAGTTCCTTTTAGCTAAGTTAAAGTATGGATTATAAACCTTATGAATACGAAGATAGTAGTAGGGTAGATGAAGCTCTTTGTGATCTTTTTTTAGATCAATTTATCAAACAACATGGGATACCTAATGGAAATGGTATTGATGGATGGTGTAATTTCATTAATAAATTGAACCTCGGAATCCGTGCAGAGCCTCGCGATCTATCCGGAAAAAATACTTCAGTAATCAGTGAGAATTGGATTTATACAGTAATAGATCTTAAGACTTGGTTCTTAACTCAACTCAAATACGGGTTGACTTTTCGAAATCCTGAACCAAAAGAATAGTCTTCACTCATTCGATCTATCACATCTATATTTCTAGTAGGGAATATAGAATCTCGGAGAACAACGGCCCTTCGCGCGCTTATAGGAAATCGAGAGGATTTTTAGAAAAAAAAATTTTTGGTTCGGAGGTCTTCGGAAGGCCATTAAGGAAATCGGAGGGATTTATAAAAAAAAAATTTTGAGATTCGGAGACTTGCCCCAGGCCGCGAATGGTCTCGACAGGCATCGAAAGGCCTTAAAGGAAATTCTAAGATTTGTATAAAAAAATTGGGCATGCCCCCTCTACCGGCCACTTCCGCCTTCTTTGTATATAACACTATTTAAATACTCTCTCTTGTCTAGAGAAGCGGTAGTCTACTAGACTGTATAGTCTATAGATCATACACCTATTAATTTAGGTAAAAATAAATATGACGTATGATATTTAAATGCGAGCAATGCAATAAAACATTTCGAAATAATATGTCATTGAATGGTCATAAAGCATGGCATGTTAAGCGTTCAGGTAAAGACATTGCGTCTGCTATTCAACGAAACAAACAAAGATTGGAAAGGAATAAACAATTATACTACGCTGATCCACGCCGGTGCAATCAATGTCATGAGATTATTTGTTATGAAAAAGCAATACAAAAGCGCAGCGAAAATATTTATTGTAATAGTTCATGCGCAGCCTCTTATAACAATGTACATAAGAAATATGGTACTAGGATATCAAAATTAGAAACGTGGCTAGCCTCAAAATTGAATACAATGTTTCCACAATTAGAAATACATTATAATAGAAAGGATGTCATAATGTCCGAGCTAGATATTTTCATTCCTGCTTTACAGCTAGCATTTGAATTAAACGGTGTGCATCATTATAAACCAATCCATGGCTGCATTAAATTAAATAGGATTCAACGGAATGATAACCTTAAGGTTTTGGCATGTATTAAACATAATATCCAATTGCATGTCATTGATACATCTCAACATAATTATGTTAAAGAATCAACATGCATACCTTACCTCCACCAGATTGCAGAGGTCATTAAAAAGAAACTCCCGGAGTTGGACTCGAACCAACAACCGTTCGGTTAACAGCCGAATGCTCTACCATTGAGCTATCCAGGATTCGTTTCACGGTGACATTTATTTACGTCTCCGAATTAAACAGGCAACAATTATTAAGCCTTAAAGATAGCCCATGCTCATTGAGATCTGATCATTAGCCTCTTGCTTCTTTCGTTTTTCTTCTTCTTGCTTATAAGCCTCAATCATCTTTGCAAATAGCTCTTCAGTCTTCTCTTCATTATCCCTATAGGAATAGCCTTCCTTAATTACTTCTGCAGCTTTACCTTCCCAAGTGAACTGTTGGCAATAACCAATCTCAGTTCGAACAGGCTCATGAACACAGATCACATTCTTCTTAATGAGACTAGAGATCACTCCGCGAGCCTTCCTAGGATCTAGATCATGCTCATCAGTGTATCCAAAGTCATGACCATTCCCCAAAGCAGAATAGTAAAAGCTCTTCAATAGTTCTAGTTCGTTATCTGTAAATGTCATAATGTTAATAAGCGTTCTTTCGAAAGGTTTCTTTTCTATTTAGATAATACACAAACTCTTCATTCTTTTCAGAGTACTTGATCGTAAAGCGATAATACTTGTTGAGCTTAAAAGGTTCTTTGTTCTCATTAAACCGAGGAGGTTCCTCTAAGGATACATTACCATCCAAACGTTCTATTTCTTCATCTGTTACAGTGGCGTATAAAGATTGTTTAGTATCTGACCATTGATAGAAGTCTTGAATGTACTTTCCTTCTCCGCATGAGAACTCTATGTCAAAAGCTTCTTCGATATGCTCAACACTACCGCATGCTTTATGGAGCGTGTTGTATTGCTCTTCATCCCAATCATCTGCTGGGAACTTTAGGTAGATGTCAAGCTGAGTAGTCATAAGTTCTTCTACTTTATTATTTTAATGGGTTTCGGAAAACCAATGGCTAGCCAATTACTTCAGTTACAGTAGTCTGTTTGATAAACCGATGCTTCTTCTTCGTTTTGAGATCTTCGTAAGCCTCATAGGCCTCAAGA
>Ga0181343_1000155_pt1 | contig 33141 bp, 13 predicted proteins | sample Su13VDMLBSD_FD_130110 | JGI IMG/M metagenome (GOLD analysis project Ga0181343, IMG submission 130110) | Freshwater viral communities from Lake Michigan, USA - Su13.VD.MLB.S.D | ecosystem: Environmental > Aquatic > Freshwater > Lake | place: USA: Michigan | collected 2013-07-15
TCATCAATGATCACTGCGCTGTCAAACCCACTGCCGAACACAGAGTTGAGCACGGCCGCTCCGTGTGCATCGTCGAGAGCAACGCCTGTATCAGTTCCGTCTACGCCGACTGTCTTGACATCTGGAGAAACGCCAGTGGACATGTTGCCGGAAGAACTCAATGCGTGTTCCTTAACAGGACTAAAGCCAGATAGGACGGCAACAGCGAAATCATGATCGCGTACGGATCGACCACTGTCGCGGGCCATAAAGACCATACTGTCCTGCAGGGTAGATGAGACAATCTGTGGATCGTTGTTCATGTCAAACTTCAACCTGCCCGTGTGTCAGGGTCTTCCAGAGCCCGGTGTCCGCGGCGACATACCGACCCTTGGCAGCAATGAGATTTACCATATGTATCCCAACCTGCCTCGTCCACGCAAAAAATTCCCACCTGACCATATCGACCACCTCCCTTGCCCCAAGCGATGGAAGACTCGCGATTGCCGAGGCCTGAGGAGAATTGAAATCAGAAGGCAAAATTCTCATCCCAAGGAATGGATTTACTGAAGGCAGGTTTGGCCTGCTGTATCGGTATGCCTGCCAGTTAGAGTCGCTGCCACCGCATGTTGCTATTAGCGATTTCCAATCATGACCGTTTACATCATCAAGGTCACACCACATCTCATCCGGCAAGCACGACCCAAAATCTGGACTCGCTGCCTCGACATTCCATGAAAGAGAAGATATACTGCTTGTGGCTCCCTCTGTTCTCGTCCGCAGGTGCGATGTAAGCTTCAATTTCCTATGAAGAAATTGGTGCTCCAGGCAACGTCTTACGGCATACCTTCGTGGATGAGAAGATGAAGTTGCGATTGAAATAAGCCTCTCCAAGTCATCAGCTATAATAAGCGACTCTGCCTGTAGCCCCGCATCGGACATGCCGAGCCAGAATGGGCGAACCATATCGTCAATGAATGAAGATGGCAGTGGCAGCATCCCATACCAGGAAGATGACATGAGAGAATCATGTGCAACTCCGCTCATTGCCATATGAGTGGGCGGATTCATGAGGCGCTTAGAGAAGGACCCAACTGACGCGCCAGCTTCACGGAATATCTTCTTTGAAGCAAAACTCATGGCATGATGGCTGAAGTTAGAGGAAACCGAGGTGGACAAAGGCTCGCGATACGTCTGTCCATGGGGGAGGGCTGTTCCATCAATAAATGCGGAACATCCTAGTGGATATCCGGCAGACATATGGAAGCAGAACGCCCTTGACTTGTATGAGGGCGCAGAGCCTAGATCGGAAGGCAGTGTCCGTTCGGATGCGACTGAGTCGCCAAGACCAGAAAGGGCTGCTGCATCAGACATTGAGGATACGAGTGCCGCGCGCGAGGCCGAATTGATCGATCCAGCCCTTCCATCTGCGAGCGCTCTCCATCCTCCAACTCCATCCTCATCCACAAAACTTGGAGACGCCGGAGGTATCACCAATGCGTTTTTTCCAAAACGATATGTAACCATATCGCATCCGCGCCCTATGTCGTTCACCACTGAGCGACGCAGCGAAGACGTGTCTTGGATATAATTATTAGACAGGAACGCGGAAGCAGACCTGCGCTGCATGCGGCGGAGCGATTCAAAGGCACGCCTGAAAGCCGAACTACTGTCGCCCCCTAGCATTTTTTGCTGCTGTATCAAATCAATTGTGGAAGGTTTGATCAAATTGAGAAAGTCAGGAGCAGGAGACATCAAAATCGGGCAGGATGCAGGGCATGTGGCGATAGCTGCGTCATCGGATGCAAGCAAAATCTCAGCCACAGAATCCCCCGAGTTAGAGAAGTTTTCTGCTGATAAATAATCACTCACGGATGGAGCAATTACAATACCATCAGAAGAGAGAGAAGCGACATACTGTGCTCCTATTATGCCATCTTCACTACCTCCAAGGCCACATGCGCATGCGGAGGAAGGGCACAAAAGACCTAATTGAGAACTGGGAATCATAACTGTTGTCATGCCCCCTCCGACGAAACCGAGCTAGACGACAGGTACATGTCTCGCATTGGATATGCTGTGGAGCCAGTCAGTTCAGGGAAAGCTGGGCCGCTAAATATAGCCGCAGAAGAAGGCCTCTGATAGGATGGCTGATAGCTCGAAGAAGAAGAAGAAGAAGAAGAAGAAGGCGATGTAAAAGAGAACGGAACATCAGGGCTACCATATTCCCAAGAGCAGTCGCCGACGGGAGAACCCGTGTACCAGTCCTTTCTCTGATCTCCAAATGCAGAGCATTTTGCGAGCAGGCGCACGCCCTCTGGCACAGCAGGCAAAGCCGGATGCCCCTGTGCAACCATGCCAATGTGGGCCATGAAAACAGATGGAGATGATGCAATCGATGGCGCGAGAAACGGCTTATCTTGCGTCTGGCAGAATACAGGCTTACCATCCTTGCGTGAAACGATGTGGCCGAAATTGGCAGGCACAAGACCAGGACAAGATACTGCACAACCAGCAAAGTGACTTCTGGACATCAACCCGATGCTTTTGCTCAAGGCGTTCCCTGCAGAGGCTCGGGCGAGATCGTTATACCACTTCGTGAACGGTCTGTTGCGTATCGGATCTATGGCAGATACATCCGTCTGCAGATCGGAGGTGGTAAATACTTTTGAAAGTATGCCATCTGGACGGTAGCCCATGCATGTATATTCGTGACCAACAAGGCTGAATTCATAGCCAGTCATCGACCCTTGACCAAAGTCGGCCAATTGCTCGGTTGCCCACCGACTGTCGGCCCTCTGCTCTGCCCAATTTCCATAATAGACCTCACCTTCGACTAAAGAAGGGTTGCATACGGCATTTTCGACATCGACCTGAAGTGTAGAGTTTATCAATATCATCCAGGGAGAGGGCAGTGAGCAGCCTGCAAAAACCGCGAGCCGCTGCCTATATGCGTCAAATCTTGTGATGAAATCATGCATCCACAATCTGCACGACGATATGCCGTTCGAATTGTATATGGTGTCACGACTGTCAAGAAGGGGTCGAGACGGCAGGATGGAGGATACGGCGTCGTCAATGTGCGCAGTCAGTCTGCAATCCTCGTACGCCTCATCACTAGCGCCGATTGCGCGACCTCCACGCCCCCAACTGGAAAGCACTATGACCGAAGCCAGTTCTCCGATGTAGGAGGCATTTGGATGGGCAGAAAACTCTTCTGCTATGATTTCAAGAGCCATCTCAGCCGCCTTGGCTGCTCCTGTAGAGCCAAACATGGACGGAGACGAGAGCTTGCTGCTTATCGGCGCTCCATAATCAAAAGTCCACAGCGGATCAGCAAAAAGCGGAGATAATGAACAGGCGGCTGAAGAGATATGCGGCGAATCGGATGACTCAAAGCCTGCATGTGAACAATCAATATTAGCAGAACATATGATGCGTTCCAACGGCATGGCTTCACTGCCATGAAATGCAGCGGATGCAGGAACATCACCGCACATGCGTCTGGCTGCAGAAGTGGAAACAACCAACTTCCTCGAACGTGCAAAAACAGACTTGACCGTGCTCTCTGCAGACAGATACGACTCGACCATTCCTTCGTACGACGAACCAACTCCCGATGGAAGAACCCGCAGACATGGAACAAATCCCCAGCTAGAACACACCCCAAAATTGCTGGCATTCGCCTGATTAGAGGAAATCACAACCACGGCTTCGACATTCCTACGCATCGGCTCGCTAGACCAGCCGCTGTATGGCGACAGACCGTCAACAACCTCGTGTGGAGCATGATACCATTCTGGAAGATCACATGCACCTGAAACTGACATGTATGGATCCTGAGTAACATCTCTCCAAAGGTGTGCATTGTCGAACATGCCAAGCATCTGCCTGAGGTGCGGATGTGAGCATCCAGAGTATGGCTCAGACCCATATCTAGACAATTCGCTAAGAAATCCCGATATGCCGACAGAAAATGCGCCGCTGATTTCGTAATTTAAAAAGCCATCGTGTATCAGGCCGGTAGACGGGGATATCGACGAACTCAGTTCATGTCTTGCCAGTATGGAAACGGGACTTTCGCACGAAGCGATAAAAACAGATATGACATCGCCCCATTCGGCGCACTCCTGCGAATCATCCCACAACACGCCATCAGCATAAGTCGAAACTACGAATCTCCTGAAACCCGAAGCATACAAATTGTCAAGCAGATTTCCAAGTTCTGCGACAGAAACATCGGAATGAGACACATCGGCAATAGGACGACGATCCACTGCGTACGAAGAGAATGTTTGCGACAGGCTTGTCATGATAAGGGTATGCCAGACACGAGTCGATTTATCCTGTTTTCGTCCATAAACTTCCACTGATTGAATCCGGCCACCACAACCCTTCCGCCGATGTATGCCAAATGGTGGACACACCCAATTCCGCTATCGGAAGGGACAGAAGCCTGCACCCTTACAGAAGGAGACCCACCAAGCCCAGGACTGTTCTCGCTGATGGTCTGAGCCACCACAATATGGCCCGTTGAAAAACCACACACCATATATTCGTCCCTTGCCTGCCCATCAGCAGACACCGAGGATACGACGGCTATTGCGTTGCATGGTTTGTAAGTTATGTCCGTTCCATCTGCTGCTGCAGGTATAGTCAACTGGCTAGGTGAAGGCGCTCCGAAAGCCGGAATTCTTGAGTCATAAACAACTCCCGTAGACCCGCCAAACACCATGAATCCATTGAGTCTTTTTGCAACCACTGGACTGAAAGGCAGTCCTCCCTCCCCTCGGGAGAATCGGTATCCATCGTTGCTTATTGCAAAATTGGATCCGAATACCACGAGCGATGGATTGGTGTCTGAAATCAAAGTAACCCGATCAGCAATCCCGTCAGAGTCGAAATCCAAGCCTCCGCGCCGCATGAAGGACATGGAAGATCCTGGTTTACTGTATATGACATCTCTTGCAGAAACTATGTATGTCTGACCCCTTGTGCCAGCTGCGTCCACCGAACCAACAACACCATCAAGGGGCACAATGACAGACTGTCTGGCGATTATGTCGTATTCTAGTATGGACTCTCTCCCAAAGAATATCATCACATTATCTCGGGCGGATATCTTGAAAACATCACCCACATCCGACCACCCAGCAGGCGGTTCGATGACCACTCCAGAAGAGGTATCCGCAAACATGACCCCAACATCGGTTGCAAAAGCAACAAGAGAGCCATCTGGAGACCCAGCCATGGACAATATAACAGATGGGCTACGCCTTGAGGCATAACCCCATCGCACAGGCTTGTGACCTACAGTGCTCACCTTCTCGTCCATCCATGCAAGGTTCTCATGCCTATAGATTGCGCTCCTCTCAGTAGGAGCAGTGGGGTCTATGCCAGTCTCATTTCGAATCGAAGCCGCGTTGAGAAGGGTATTTATTCTTAGGGCCTCTCCAAGCCTTTCGGAAAGTCCGCTGTTTGCTCCCTCGAGCGTATCTTCTAGCGAGCGGTGGCTGACGTCTCCCAAATCTCGGAGAACCTTTGCGTTGACCATGCAGGACACGGCATCGCCCTTGCCTATTACCGAAGAACTGCGCAGCCTTATCTGTCCAAGCGTCGGCAAGCCTTCCCCGACAATAACCGCGCCCGCAGCAGCAAAGTCCACTGGCAATGAGTCTCCATGACCACCGCCGAATACCGAAGACTCGGCAAGTATGCCAAAATCAGACTGAATCGTCGAGGGGCTGTCTGTGGTGACTTCATAATAAAACTCTTGCAGCGGAGGGCATCCGTCGAGTATGGCGGGAGGGATGCATGGCAAGGCAGGCTGTGTAATGTAGGAGCTGCTCGATGAAGACGAAGACGATGAAGAAGAAGAAGAAGAAGAAGAAGAGCTAGAAGATGATTCCGAAGCATCTAGAAGGAGCCAGCGCACAGAGGTTTCCACTATATCGGACTCTGATATGTTCTTTTCCGAGTTGGCTAACTGCATAGATGGAGGTGTGATCTGCCATGTCTTGTCCTTTATGATAATATCTAGTGCCATCATTTGATCTGGAGTTAATACTGATGTTCCAGTGGTACAAGATGTACTAAATGCACGGTCGTCGAACGCGCACGGCCCTGTTCCATCAAAAGGTGGAGGATTGCATCCTTGAAAAACACCAGAACTAGATATCTGCAGACCGTATGAATCGGAAGCAGCTAATATAGTTCCAAGACACACAGTGCCATTAGGATGACTGTATAGACATACGCTTCCAGAGTCTCCAACAGCTGGCATTGAAGTCATGTCATTAGTAAGTGAAACCCCTTGCGGAATAGACTCCCATGGGTTGTTCGATATGCGCACGGTGGTTATTCCACCCATATCCCCGCGCATCAACGAAGCAGTCATCCATGAGTTGTTTACAAACAAAACAGGTTCTTCAGCTCTGAAGTGCATTTGAGGATTGCTTGCAACTGCAATCATCGGTGGCAAAATCGACTCAGGAAAGGGAGTTTTGAAAGCCTGAACCGCAAAATCGCTAAAACCAAACCAGGTGGAGGGAGATATCTCGGGATAGTCTATAAAGACATTTCTTCCAGTAGATGAAGCATACCAACTTGGGTAAGAATTAGGATTCATATATCCGTTGCCAGCGACAAAACTATTCTGACCAGATTGCTCAATTTTCGAGCGCTTCAGCCTCGTGTACGAGCGGTCAGAATCAAAAGCTTGAATGAAGTCACCCTCAAGCGGATAGTGAGCGCATACAAATATATGCTGGCGTGTCAGCAGGACACCAAGACGAGATCCAAGACCATTCCAGTGACCGCGAGGCGCATTTGCTCGTGCAACCACGATGAGACCACTATAGTCAAATACCATCGGACTGTAGGCAGTTCCCCTTAGGCATTCAAAATTGATCGGAAATGTACTTCTGACAAATCCATTGTTATCGAATGTGTACAGATCGTGTCGAGGTGGATCGTAAAGAGGCTCAACGAAAGACCTGCCCAAAACGGTTTCTGCAGTGTTTGTAACAAATTGCTGAAATGGTCCGCTTATTAATGAACTTATAGAATGATTTTGAACAACACGAAAAATATCTCCTTCGGCAATATAGTCGTTGCCACTGAATCCATATGGAGGACCAGAGAATGTTACATATATAATACCCTCCTGTCCGACCGGACCCAGACGTTCTATTGTTGACACCATAAGGTAGCCGCCGACCCTGCGACCTCGAGAAGGACTCCAAATCTCGCATACTTGTGCAACCTCAAATCCTGCTGTCGCATCGACAGGGACTCCAAGAATTGGACATGTGCCAGCAAAGAACATTAGGAAATCTGTACGAGAGATGTCGAATCAAACACAACCACCTGTCGACCGGCCTGAACAGGCAGGAGGGGAGCAATGTATTCAGGGACAAGCATGTTTATACCTATGTTTTCGGCAACGACCGCAGTATCGACATCCATGATTAGTGCATATATAGTCCTATGGTGAGAGCTAGCCACGAGTCTCAAAGCTGATAGCGCATCTTCGTCGGCGCCACGAGAGATGAAGACTGCTATTGATGTGCCGGCGCTGGTGTTTGCGGAGGCCAAGTCGATGCTACCCTTCATTGTGTCGATGTTTTTCGAAGACACACCATCAGCCATCACTGCCGCAAAACTCAAAAGACCGGACTGGGAGAATCGGTTGGCAAATTCACGACAAAACGACATCAGGTGGTTGCCAGCCCTGAACGATCCATCCATCACTCCCGGCTCAATCAAACATAGCAGGCCGCCGTCCCGAGCAGACTCCTGCATCCGTGTGGACAATTCAGTTCTAGATATATTTTTGCGCGGAAGCCATCTTGATCCATCGAAAGTGGCAAGGCCCGAACATACCGTGGGACGAGGGTTTCCTGCTGGAACATCCTTCCTCCTCACCTCAAGAGTCGAGCAACACCAGGAATGCAAAGAAGCGATGTTCAACAGACAGAAGTCTCCTGCGGAAGGAACCCTGAAAGAAGATGTAGCGGGCGGCGGCTCCCCAAGGCAAGATGCCCAATTCACGCCGAATGCAGGAGATGATCTGATGCTGACCACGCCTCCACTGTATGGAAACCCCTCTTTGCCATACCAAAGCTTTTTCGATCCTGACAGAGACTGCTCAACCCGAAACAGTCCGGTCTTCAGTCTGCAAACCACCGATGCCGTGTCCATCCTTGGACTAGACGAAACTACCGTGTCATCTCCAGTCTCCATGCTGTTGAAAGAAAGGGTATGCACATCGCCAAAATTGAGCAGCAGCGGGGCATTGGGCACCCCATTGATGGTTATGGCCTTGGAGGCACCGACACCGTGGAAAAAATGTGATTCTTCCTTAGCATCATAGCCAAATTCAATGTCCACCGCAGAACTGCAGCGTCCACCGTCAAACCTGAACGGAGAGAGCAAATCCGATGGGTTTTCAAAATCTCCCGCGGCAAAGGGGGCGACTACCAAATCGCACTGCATTCCATCTAAGCCAAAAAACCCAACTCCTGACTTTTCAAACGCGGGTATTTGAATGATCCTGCCGCGCTGACTTCCATCAACGCCCATCACACTCCACATAGCATCCACAACTCGGTCGAATTCCACAACGCAAGAAATACCGAGAGGAAGCACGATGCGACTGGGGAGCTCGTACCTTGCGCAAATCCGAATCGCACCCATCCATACAGGTTTGGAGCATGTAAGTAGCAGGCCGCCTGAATTGCTCCTCATTTCTAAGCGATCTCCCTCCCGTGCTGTCAGGTGAGAGCCTGGCGTGAAGATTGCAGAAGTCACCTTGGCACGCCCCTTGACTTGCTTCGTGCGATGAGACGATTTGGTCTTGATGTGTTAGTGTCGGGACGAAGTTTTTGGATGATGGAGTCTACAGACGGAGCATTGGCGGTCTGCCTCAATGCGGACACTGTTCTTATGAGAGCTCGCGCTCGGTCGGACTGGCATGAAGAGGACAGGCCTGTTATATTACCGCGTAAGCAGTCTCTGTTCACGCCGAGATTGGACGACAGTGCAGTAATCACATCCAGTATCTGAATGCGCACATTAGGATGGAGCGAGAACCAGTATGAAAAATAAGAGTTTTGCGTAAAAGCGCTGCCAGCATCTGAAAATGAGACTACAGACTTTACAGGAGACGACGGGGAAATGGCTCCATATTTTTCTTCGGAAGTTGCGGAATATCCACTTATCCGCCTTGTGGCGGAGGTTCCGAGATAAACCAGTATTGGAACAACCCTACGGAAAAGCTGCAGCAGCTTGGCATCGTCTGGCTTTTCTGCGAGATTAGAGCGCTCAGGACTGTAGGCAGAATAGTCATATTGTAACTGAGGACCATCAAAAAACGCCTGGTTGCAGAAGTTAAACTCGGAACCCCCATCGGAAGTGAAGCAACTTGGTCTAGATGCCGAAAGGGAAGTCTGTAGAATATCTCGAGATCTGACGATCCCAAGTATCTTGTTGAAATCAGATTCTGTCTTGAGCCTGCTGTCTCCCGAAGCCATGGGCGTTTCCCTGCTGACAATATCATTTCAATAAAGACAGATGGCGACCTATCTGTGACCAAATTCAAGACTGGTCTAATTTTTCGGAAAGAACATCGGATGGGCCGCGAAGCACGGCTCCATCAGGACGCCTTCGGCCGAAGAAGCGCATCACCCCAGGAATGGAACCAAAATAAGTGAATTCTCCCGTAAACGAGAGGTCCTCGACGGGAACCGTAAGCATGTCTTCGTCTGCTGGCAGGGGATCGTAGTTTGGCGTGAGCGCACCCGCAGAGATGTCCCGCGGAGACACGGGAGGCAGTCGGTAGCCAATGTCCTCCGGGTCCCAGACGCCAACACCGCCACGAACCTCTTCGCCCTCATAGTTTGCGTAAGACAATCCAATTGTGTCAAGTTGCTCTTTTCTCACCCCGTATGGCGCAAGAAAACCGTTGGCTATCAGGTCAACTCGGATGAGAGGGTTTGGCATCCGATATTCCGCATCTACGCCCATGCGGGCCAAGGCTGAAGTGTCGTAGATAAACCTGTTAACCCTCTCGATCCTGCGCAGCAGTGTGCGCATATTGGAACGAGAAAACTTGTGCACTCCGTAGGAGGTTGCCTCTCCCGTGGTCGGGTCAGAAGTATTCACAAGCATAAAGTCGGCATGGGAAACCATGTCACTGAAAGCCGTGGAGAAACTTTCATAGTTTGAGGCTTCCTCTCCAAACTGCGGATTGAGAGATGCCAAGTATGCCACATCGTCATACGGGCGTCGCGCCCTGCTGCCATCGTTCACCCGATAGCCATTGACCTTCAGCGCAATCGGAGCGGCATAGTCGATATGCGCCCAAGACCCCCTCGGATGAACCCAGGCATGATAGGTGCGGGCAACCCTCACATCTCGGTCTGCGTCGGGTGGGTCATCGAAGAATATGCATTCCGCCGAACCAACTTCGACCTGGGCAGTGTCGACATTGTCTGCTGCAAGGGGCTCAAACACCGCGGCATCCTGAGAAAACTGAAAGTACACGCCCAGATGCCTTGGCGAGCCGTCAATATAGACGGTGGGAGATTCTCGAGACAAATCTTGCGAAACAGGATTGGCGCCCCCGAGCGGGCTCACATGGGTATCTAACAACTTTCCCCATCGGTTGACGTTCAACGCCGAGAGTATCCCGCCCTCTCCGCCTATGTAGATACGAGCACCGTCGGAATGAACCGTGAGGGGGAGAAAGAATCTTCCATCTTCGAACTTCGGCACATTTACCTTCACCAGACGGTATGAAGGCGATGCGTAGACATTTGTGTCAGCGTCCGTAGACATGAGACCAGACTCTGTGCAAACAAAAAGCTTCCCATCATGCAGGCATGCACGGCCAAGCCTAATCCTACTCTCCAGAACCCTCCGTGCACTTGTGGGGCCGATGACCCATATCGAATTTGTCGCAATCAAGACAACCTGACTGTCCGACAGGCGAACAAAGTCCACGACCTTCAAACGCGGAGGAAGGAAAGAAACAGGATCAAAGAAGGTTCCAAGTTGGTCTCCTACGAGCATGCCCGCATCCGTATAGACATATATTTTAGACTGCATGAGGAAGGCGCACCATATGGTGGAGCCGCCATCTGCAACAGGCCTGAGCTGAGAACGGGTTACCACCCCATTCGGCCGTATCGATATACGCCACAATGCATTCGATGCAACAGCAATAAAACTTCCATCATCTATCCTGAATATGTCTCTGAAACATTTGACACCATCGGATATCCCCAATGAACTTGCGATGGTGGCAAAGTTTCCATTCGAGTCTAGACGCTGCGAGAGTATGTCTATGCCACGAAATCCTACAAATGCGACTATATCGGATGTCAATCTTCGAATCCTATAGACGCTTCCGCAATCGTCCGGCGGCTGTGACTGGCGCAGTTCCTGAACCGTGCTTTCATTGATTAAAGAAATATCAGACAGATAATAAGAGCCTACGCTGCTTGCGATAAAAGCAAAAGCGCCATCTGAAATTATGTCATATATCATAGACCTACCCCCTCCTCTGCACAGGGGGAAGCTAGAAGGACGAGAACCAAGCGGCGCTTCTGCCTGAGCGTCGGCAACCTCTACTGGCACCTCTGAATAGTAAGAGGTTGGTTCACTGTGCTGGTATCTCACCTTCCTGCGCTCGTTGACAGTAACAAACCACTTGAACCCATCCACCGTCTCAGCGAGACAAGAAACAGGAGACATGTTAACGAACTGAGCGTCGTGTTCTATGTCTGGAAGCGAAGAACGAGGCACCCTTCCAGACGATACCTGTTGCGCTGACAATATTCCTACGCGGCTCTGCTCAAGTTCTCCGTCTACCTCAGATGTTCCAAAAACAACCGACTTGACCACGGAGTTGGCGGATAGACGGTCTGCAAAAATTACGCTTCCGTCTGCCTCCATGTAATAGGTGACACTAGGAGGTGCTCCATTTACAAAGGCTATGCCCTCCGAGGCATCGATGCCAGGCTCTATCGGCTCTGCTGGACGGAATACCCTGCCATCTAATGTGGAATAACTACCTATCACATAATGGTCGCCAAGATCAATACGCATATCGATGCCATCGGCATACCTAAAATGCCTGTGACCCTCTATGAGTTCTGAGGCTGCTTCGACGACGGGGTCGTGCAGGGACGACATGTCGCGCCGACGATCATCTAGAGAGGAAGAGCCAGATCCTTCGTACAGCAGCATGCTGTTGTCAGGAGGATTGTCAAGAGAGGCAACTATGAGGGCGCACTCTGACGCGACAGCCCTTATTGCGAAACGATACTCTCCTCTCGCAGTCCTTGCTCTGCGCAGCGTGAAGCTTGTCGCGTCTCGAGCGGTCGAGCCTGCCCTAGAGAACCTTCCAGAAACTGGATCGGAAATCCATATCTCCAGTCCATCACAGGCATAGGGGTAGGAAATCCAGCTGCACACAAGATCATCTCCAACCATCGAAGAGGACAAGCCAGTGGGACCAGGAAGGTCGGAACGCGATATGTATTGCGAAACGACTCCAATTTTGGCATCCGTTTCCGTATTGCTGGGGGTCGGACTGCTGCGACCCCAAAAGTTTTCGTAGCCAACCCTGTACATGTATGAACCACCGTCACTCACCATAATATCTTCATAGTGGTAAGAAGAATTGTCTACAGAGGCTATTTGCGAATATGGACCCACTTCACCAGCAGGATTGACCGAGCTGCGAAAAATGAGGAATCTCTTGGCAGGAAGACGTGCTGCGCCATTCCAGGTGACAAGAATTCCCTCTTGAACCGGAGACATGGAAACCTGGTCCATCGTGCTTGGGCTCGTTATATCCTCAACAAAAGGACTTATGAACTCATATGTAGCAGGAGTGCTGCTGTTGCCCGATCCATCGACTGCATACACGCTGCAAGAATATCTGTATCCAGGCTTGACGAGCGCTGCAGGTAGCGAGTATGAAGTCATCCTGCTGCGTACGGAAACGGGATCCTCGTCTTCTCCGTAGGTATAAATGTATCCATTGACCGAAAGGTCGTCGGACGGACTGCGGGATTGCAACACGATTCCTCCAGCAGAGAAGAAACCACCCGTCCCATCGTCATATGAAGGATTGACAATTCCATTCCGAACGCCAATTGGCGAGTTGTCTGATATCCTTGAACCGGCCACTTCCATCAACAACTCGGCAGGACTTCCTGCAATCAGCAGCTTGACACCATCAGAAGCCTCTGAAGGATTGAATGAATAGGTAAAAGACGATCTGGCTTCAATCAATTGATATATGGCATAAATTATCCCCGTAGACTTTGACTTCAGACGGACGGATGCGGAGTTTATAAACTTTATTACATCAACAAATGTCTTGCCACTCAGATCAAAAGATGCCGATGTGAAGCCTTCGACCAGAGAGAAATAATCGTTTTCCACACCGTCTATCCTGAAGGTTCTCCCCCTGACGGTGAATGAAAAATCGCATAGGTTGTTTATGCTCCTCCTCGCCACATATACGGCGTCCCGCAGGGGCTCGGTCAACACGGGAGACCTAGAAAGCACTGAACTCGGAGTCACTGTCACATCAAAATACGCCACATCGACAGGCTGCGCATGGCTCCAGATAAACCTTATCTCTCCCTGCTCGCTTGCACTTGCAGTGAGTGAATCCGGACTTTGCGGTGGAGTTGAGTCTCCCGTGTAGACCTTGGCAAAGCGCCCCCTCGTCTGCTGAGACCCTATGCGACGGTACAGCACAACCGTATATGATGCATTGTCCTCGATAGGCCTGGTGGAGAAGCCGCTCCCCTCCGCAACCTTAAGCGTGCTTATGTTCAAAACCCCGCTAGCTGGCATGCGGATGTCTTGAGAAGAGTATTCAAAACCAAACGAACCGTTTTTGTGAACTCGAACGTATATGCTTGTAATGGTTGCATACGCATCATCAGATACCGGACGAACGCTTAGAAAAAAAGAACCTGATGAAGACCTCAGTGCTTCGACTATGACATCGTCAACATCTCCGGGAACCGCCGCAGATGATGGCGTGAAGTATTTCAGAGATGCATAGGAACGCTTGCCGTATATGCTCTCGTGCACAAGGCTGACCCTATAGCGCGTCCTGTTCTTCAATCCTAGAATTACATAGTGACTCGACCCGGCAGGGACGACAGCCTCCTCCTCTACCCCGATTTCGTTGCCAAAGCCATCCATCTCTGTCCAAGAGATTATCTTAGACTGCACCAGCCCCGTCGACGACCTGTCGAATATGAGGGAGGCAGACTCATAGTTCTCAACCACAGCAAAACCTGTTGGGGCAGGAGGCAAATCGTCGACGAAAACCCTGCTGATCACCAGCGGATCGGATTCAACCCCTGACTCTCCTGTGTAAGAGTACGGGATAAGCGACAGGCTAAATGTTGAGCCCTCGTCTATCGCCAAAGACCATCCCTCCTGCTGACGGTCAAGAGATGCGACAAATATACCGTCCACCAGAAGATGTGCATGCCGTGTCGCTATACTGGCTGAGTCCCAATCTAGAAACAACTCGACATTTCCATCAACGATGTTCGCAGAAAGGACGGGAGCGCTTACCGCGAGGGATTCCGCAACGACTGTCTTCCGGCTGCTCGAGAACTTACCGTATTTCGTGAGGGCGTTTGGCTGCCTCTTTATGTAGATTCCCTCGGTGGCCGATGGCAAGTTGACCCGCGTGTCCAAAGACATACGGCAATACACGCCGTCTATGAATGCCGATCCCGCGCTGATGGTGCAAGACGACCCTGCCACAGTGGCCTCAAGGCCATCGACAACACCATCGCCGACCGCGTCGGCAAAAGCGTGGAGCTGGTCGTCGACCATGAGCATGCGGGCACGGTCGACCATCGCACTGTACCGGTCGCCGCGCTCAAAATAGGGGATTCGAAGTGCTGGTGTTGGTCTGCTCATGACATGAGGGAATTGAACCTGACGAGTTCTCCACCCTCAAGTTCGAACATGATGCTGAAGCCCTTCAGTATTGGAACCCCAGACTGATCGCCGCAAGAGAAACCTGATTCACTCACTGACATAAAGGTGAGTCCGGCATAGCGCATGCTGAAAACCACGCCGTCGAAAGACTCGATGGTTACATAGTACTTCTTGTTTATGGTCAGACTGCCCTGAGTTGGCATGAAAGAGACATCGATTGATCCTCCGTTTTCTACGAAGGGAGATCCAACGCTTGGCCATGCGTCGAAACTTTCGCTCGGAGGCTGACGCACCTCCCATCCATCTGAATCAGCAAGCGAGAAGTATGATCCTGCAAGCACTGTCAGTGCCTCATCCTCGAAAAACCTTATTCTGAAGTCATACGAAGAGGCATCACCACTGTTAACGAACTCGAATACCACTTTATCGAAGAAAGAGACAGAAGGATCCTTCACAAAGGGCTTGTCAAGGTCGAAGAGGCGCTCAGATCCAGCAATCCTGATGGCTGTGACTTCCACATAGTAGGTGGTGCCTGCAACAAGATCGAATCCGTACGGGATCATGGCAACGGTGGCAGAGGAGTTGGCTGGTATGAGAGCACCTCCCGAACCCGGGAAGGCGAGCCCATTCAGAAGGAAATATTCTGGAGATGCCACGGTTGTGGCGGAAGCCCTGAGCTGAGTCCTTTCTGGATCGTCATAGAATGAAACTCTGAAGTCAACCACATCGTCTGCGGATGTTTCATTGACTTGAGTCCAAAGAACGATATTTGAATATGAGGATCCATCAGGCACAGAACCTCCATCCTGAACCACTCCAGTGGGAGTCAGGAACTTGAATCCCACGCGAAGCTGGTTGCCGTACTGTCTAGAGTCCACAGAGAAAAGGCGATTCTCTGGCACTTCCTGGAAGTCAGCCACCGAAAGGCTACTCAGCGTATCAATGCATGGTATTATACTTGCGCTGGTTGGAAGCATCTTGTCCATGCTGATGATGCCGCGCTTTGGCGGTGAGGGGAGCACAAAAACTGTGGTCAGCAGCTGGCTTGTGGAGCTCAATATAGATTCAATCGATAGTTGTCGCACAAGCGGGTTTGCGGTTCGCAATTCTGAGCGCAATTCGATTTTGACCTGTATGAACTGTCCTGAAAGAGCAGAAAGGTCATATTCATTTACCAAGGAAGATATCGAGCTTCCGTAGGTGGCGTCAGCACACTCCTGTCTTGTTCGCCCCGTCTTGACAAAGAAGTTTACCTCTGATCCAGGCGGAACGGTGGCAATCCAAGTCATCATTCCCCATGCAACATGCCCTTCGCTCGCGTTGAGTATCTCCGTCTCCACCACGGCGTATTCCTCTGCAACCCTGTCTGCGGAAAAGAATGGGGCATCGCCATTTCCAAGGAAGAGGGAGAGATTGCCGCCCTCGTCGACCTCTATAAGCTGACCGTAGGAAGTGATCGTGCGCAGAGCGCTTGTCGGTATGTCAAGAACGAAGTCATCATCAAGAAGATCGCCATCGTCGTCGGTTTCAGGAGGTTCGTAGGACAGGTTAGAAGAATTGCCTGCCCGATCAGTCAGGCGGAGATACACGCGCCGAATGACAGCACCGATCACTGCAGAATATAGCTTATCCGCGCTCCAAAACACTACTTCTCCTTGACTGTTTAGGGAGACGCCTACGACATCTTCTTGGGCAGTTCCTACAAGAGACCATCCATTGCTGTACTTGAATATCTTTTTGCCGATTGCAGCGACGACAAGATCGGTTCCATCGATGCTCAGTGAAGATATGTATGGAATCGAAGAAGGCATGCTACGCCATGAGTCTAGGAAAGGTTCGTCCTCATCTGGACTTCGCAATATCCTTCCCGAAGACTCCGTGCCAACATACACATTGGTTCCGACATGACCTGCGGATGTAAGATTGTCTGCATCCACATGCATCGTTTCAACCACGGAAGGAGATGCCGCCAAGTCAACCCTGACTATCTTGCGGTCTTCGCCCAGCGATATGTATAGGAACCTGTCATATCCGGTGATGCCAGTGCCGAAATCTGACAAGAATCCTACCTTGACAGACGGAGCCGCAAGCCCCCTGTAGGAATATAGCCTTGCGGGCGAGTGAGTGAGCATGTACAGGGCGTTGTCGTAACTGCTTATGAAGAATCCTGCGAAATCTGCAGCGTTGAGAGTGAAGGCATCCTCCCAGAATGAGCCATCAGAGGAACGATACACTGTCACGGATTCCGAAGAATCTGCACGAGCCACCGCGGCATACATCATGCCTTGGAACACAATCACGTCCCGAACGACTGCCGTCTGCGGATTGGGGCCGATGAATGCCGCCGATTCCGAATAGAAATCCCCCACCTTGCGGCGGACAGAGGCTGGCTCGCTCAAGAAAAGGAAGTCGTTCGCAGCCAAACTGCCAGCGGCTCTGAAGCTGGCGAATGATGATATTGCACCGTTCTGCTCTTCGTGAATTTCGTTTGATAGGGTGCTGAGCGAAAGCAGACTATGGTCAAATTGGGTCGTAAAGGGCAAAGCCGCAAGCGGGTCAGTTCCGTTACTCGTGAAATTTGGATAGTTGCTGACCGTGTAAGTGTCTATTCCACTGGTGGCATCGAATGGCAGATAGGTCGTCCCATTCGCATCATTCGCGTCGACCTTCTGCTGTATCGACAAACGGACACGATTGGCATTCAGTGCGCGCACAAAAGTGAGTTCTCCACGTGGAGGGATCGTGTCAAGTATGACCTCGTCTGATGGAAGACCTGCAGATGTAGATATCTTTACAATCGAGTCTCTTGAGTCGGATGCCGAAGCAAAGAAGGAAGTGCCACCATCGGCAACCACTCCAAGAGTTCTGTCTATCGCCCCAGTGGCAATCGTTTCAGCAGGATTGGGCTTAAGCCTCCTGATGAGTCGCATGTCGTCCCGTATGGCTATACTGACCTTGTCTTCCGGCAGTAGAGGACATGCGAACTGAACTATCCTCTCTCCATCGGCATTGGCCGGAGAAACCCCGAATCCGACGTTTACAGGGTGTCCGTTGATCACGGCTTGAGTCACCGTGTCTTCGCCAATCGGTGTTTGCGGTGGAGCACGGAATCTGTATGACGATGTTCCTGAATTTATGGATGGCAGCACGACATAAAGAGATTGATTAGATATGAGAGAGCCTGATATGTCGCCACCATCCACTGATCCTTCAAAAACTCCGCGACCGCAGGCAACCATGAGACGGCTGCCAAGCACAGAAAGAGAACTTATATTACCCAGCGCCGCCGGAGCCCCTTGGGGGCTTATGGCCCTGAGGGGCGACCAACGCGAACCGTCGAGACGATATACCAATGAGCCTGTAGCACAGTACAAGTTGCCGTCAGGACCGTCAACAACTGAAACAACCGCCTGAGCCGAGAGATCACCTTGACTGCCAAGCCCCGAGACACTGTTACCTCTAATGACAAATACACCTGTCTTACCCCAAGCGACAAGTCCGAAGATGGAAGAAGGATAAAGCCTCAAGGAGCCTATACTTGCTATCTCTTCTATATCAGCGTTTTCGATTACGATTGCACTTTCAGAATGTGAAACTGGTATCTGAGCAATGTACTTCCTCCAGTTTCTCACCCTGTATGCACGCCCATCCTTGACGAAAACAACGCCATCTCCATCTCGGGCGACCTGAGAGACAGAGCCACCAAAGTCAAATCGTACAAATCTGAATAAATCTATGGAACCATACAGCTGACCAGACCTGGACAAGGATATCATATTACCGTCGAAATCAAAATCGCAGGTCGACATTGCCTCGGGTGGCTCAGGCAGATGGGTGAGCGATCTCGCGCCCTCCGAAGACATGTCAAACAAAGATTCAGACTGCCAGTCGTAATGGAATATCCGACCCGCAGAAATAATGAATGCGTCTCCAGATGTCCCAATGTCCACATCGACGGGACGCTCAGCAGGCAAGGGGCTTGAAGCAGAACCTACAAATGTTATCTCCCTGGGGATGCATGCGTCTCCGATGTGGGCCTTCAGGCGTGAAACCGACAGACGACATGAGCGGAAAGAAGACATATCTCCCAGTCTTATGAAGGGCTCGCGCACGGTTGCGAGCTGCACATCGTCTACAGAATCGGATACCGAACCAAGAGCGATAAATGGCTCGGGTATTGATGAAAAACCAAGGTCGATTCTTGCATAACCAACCGTGCGGGAATCAGCAAACTCCCTTTGACTCCTGTCCTTGAGCGAGAGCGGCGTGAACCCATATATGATGTGCGCGTATGTTGAACTGCCGTTAACCATGCAAGGTTCATACATCTCTCTCGCGGAGGTAGGCACCACAGGTCTATGAAGCACTACCGGCCCCCAAGTGCCAGCGACCTGATCGCTACCCCTATAAGCCATGTACATGGTAGAGACATCGCTGGTCTGCTCAAGCCGCACACCTGTCAATCCACCTGCCGGGGGAGAACTCTTCCTGATATAGCTCATCACGACTGCCGCTGGATTTGCGGGGCACGAAACAAACGGATTGGTGCAGTCTTTGCCAGGAACCTGAGCAATCACCGCTATATTGCCGGAAGTACCTCCAGAAGGACTGAGAGGCCTGTACATGATCACCCTGTCACTTCCTGCCCGCCCTGCCACAACTGCAAAGTCGTCCCAAGCCACATGGAGAATGCCGCCATTAGCCACAGCTATAGATGGGCTTTTCGCAGCAAAAGAAAGAACAGAAGATGATACTGCTATATCAGCCAAACCAGCTCCGCTGCTGTCCCATCTTGAGTTGCTGATTGCATATTTCGACATCGATATCGAGCTTGCACCGCCAGACTTGGAGTTAACAAACGCAACGAAAACACCACCGCTGCTGTAGGCACAGGCGGGAGATGATGCCCCCCTCTCCGTTGCAGTCACCTGGAAGGGAGTTTTCCATCCCTCTCCAACTGCCAAGCTTGAGTGATATATTTCAGATTTTCCTGATCGACTGTCCGTCCAAAAAACGTGAAGTGTTCCCGCATCGTCTATTGTGCATGATGTCTGACTATCTTGGGACTCGATAAAGGCGACACGAGAAAAGCCTCCAAATACTGCGGATTCACCAGCCACAGATACGGTCAGATGACCTACGGAGCGAGATGAGCCATCTACTGTCTGGAGAACCACATGAAAAACATTACCATCGGTATCAAAAACAATCGACGGGTGCTTAGATGAGGGCATGTTGCCAAGTCTGATCGGATCAGACCAGCCGTATGAAGCCCCCCAGTGAGAAAGCCATGATACGGGATTCGACCCCCCGTCGTCAGACCACCACACCGCGACCATGGCGTCGCCGCTGGCAGAAGACGCGATACGGGGCTCGAAGCAAGAGCCTGACACAAATGCGTCCGTGCTGCCATCAGAATAGATAGGACCAGACCATGTTGCCGAATCCGATGGTTTGAAGAAAAGCCGTGCTGTGCTGTCGCGCTTGGCGATTCTGAAGTCTACAGACTGACCAAGTTCCAAGGGGAGAACGGGTATGCTGTCAAATACAGCCACCCCACTCTCGACATTTATGGAATGCTTGGCGGATCCATCAAATATTGAAAGACCTATTCCTGCCTCTTCAACCGCATCCGGGGCAAGACTCTCCTCGATAACATCGAGACTGAAGCTACAGTCGACGGTATAGCCTCCGTCCGACAAGTTCGCCTGCGACCATTCTGTTGATCCTCTAGATGTTTCGATGAAAGCCTTGCGCCCGGATGCAGACCCCATCGGAGATGACCCAAGACTTACGGAAGCGGCGTTGACTTCAAGAGATATGGGGGATGATGTTGTGGGCGCAAATGCCAGTATTTGACCAGCCTCAAAATCCTCAAATCCAGTGAAAAGTGTGACTGAGTAATATGATGAGAAGGGGTTGGACTGCCCATCCACACCTATATTAAGAGAAGACAGACGCTGGGACAGTGTCGCACAGCTTATACCTACAAGATCAATAGAGAATCGTTGCAGAAATGATCCATCAAAGTCAGACTCCAAATCAGCAGAAAGAACGGATCCGCTGACGGAGAATTCATACAAATCTATGCCTATCCTTGCGTCTATCTTAAGAGCAACAAAAGTACCAGATTGTTCGTTGCCCGCCTGTTTTCCTAGTTTTGCAAAACCAGTGTCTATGGTCAGTTGGTTTCCAAAAACGAATGGTTCCACTCCATGACTAGAAACTGCGGAGAATCCACTGTCATTCATATCAGAAATACTTGTTACCCTAGCAGACAGATTCCAATCATCGGGCTCACAACCAGATATGATCGTGGCTCCATATGGATGGGCGGCTATGCAATACGAAGATGTGCTGTCGCTTGATATGGCATGGATGCCAGAATCCTGCCCAGCTGTCGGTGCGCAATCGTAAAGTCGGCTTCCTTTTGCGGTTTCTACAAAAAATACAGTATCACTGCTGGAGCCTCCCTCTCGCCCAACCACTGCAAAGCCAGCAGCACTAGAACTGAGAGCAATTGCGCTCGCGAGGGGCAGACGCCCTTCGAAAACAGGGCTCAAGGAAGAAGAGTTGTCGAAAGTAGAACTGAATAGAACTGAGGCTATGGCTAGTTCGTAATTTGCCGACTCTCGGGTGCGTGGAGATATCTGAAGATGACTTGCAACACCACCCACCGCATACTCAGAGAAATTGCCATCAAATATATCCTGTCCATCAATCCTGAGCGTCGCACGAGTACCCTTGACGGCGATCTCAAGGTTGCGGATGTATGAAAAGTCATATTGCCCAGAAAAAATAGACCTGCTTCCGCATCGGAATCGAATCGACAGTGGCGAAATGTCTACAGCCACAGCATAGGTGTCGTCCACGCATTCTATTGCATATGGATATAGGACAGAACTGCCCTCGGCATCGATCTTGGTACAAGATGTGGCCAGGGCCAATCGCCACCCATGGATGTTGCGGGCGTTAGATGACCATGCATGGCCGGGTGTGGAGAAACGAACCGACTCTGAATTGCTGCCATCGGCATTCTCAAGAGTGACGTAGTATGTCAATCCATCCGACAGAAGGTCTTCGGGAATCTGGAATGTGCCATCAGAGTCACGAACAGTCCTGCTGATTATGCTCGAATCGAGAGGACGCCTTCCCACCATCAGGGTAACCATGTCCTCGGACGCCCCGTTTATTCCAGATGCATACGACCTCCAGGATATAACGGGACTAGAACTTGAAGATATGCTGTCTTCGCCACGTCCGTCTACTAATATTGGCTCTCGACTTCTTGATTGTGCACCGACAGTGACAGAGGATGAGACGACGGGCGTGCCCGGGACACCGGCCGCAAAAGGCTGAACCTGTACGGATACCGTGTCCCCCTGCTGCAGCCTCAGCCTAGCCCACCTTTCGTATATATACTGCTCCGAAGAGTCGGCCGATGGAAGAACCTGCTCGCCATTCACGAACCACCTGTGACCGAACTTGACCGCTGCAGGATCAACATCGGCAAACGATCCCTCCGAGTATGAGGCGACGAGTATGTCGTCAGGCGTCGGGGAGGGAGGAATGACCTGAACATCGGCACTGACGGTGGCGATGGTCTGGACGGTCAGCACATCGAGGACAAAAGGAGTCCCTTCCTCCATCGAATCATAAGGAACAACTCGCGCGTTCCACTTATCGCCAAAGCGGAGGTAAGAAAGCGGAAGCACGGAACTTCCATCAAGAGCAGAGATTCTAGATCCGTTGTTGAACCATTCTGTCTTGAACTGAACAGCTTCGGAAGATGTCTCTATGTCGAGAGACAACTTGGTGTTTATAGTAAGAGAAACTGGATCACTTATCGGATCGTATGCATACCGAGCTAAAAAGATGAATGGAGAATCTTTTACCAGGGTGGAAAACTTGAACCAATCCCCTCCGCCGAGAAGCCTGACCTGACCAAAATATGTTCGAGCCCTTGTCAGTCCTGAAGCAAATCTTATCTGCTCTTCGGCAGAGGCAAGAAGCGGGGAACTTAGGTTTGCAATATTTCCAGTGAATGATGAGGTGCCCCACCCGGTTGAACTTTCACCCACGCGTATTTCAAAACCCGAGAATGATGAATCAGCCTCCCATGAAACTGCAAACCCTCTTGGAAGCACCAAAGAAGGCTCTGCTGCAGATACGGGCTTACCGTTGATGCGGAGGGCTGTGATTGATGGCATGTTTCCTGTGCTCTTGCCTATCTTTTACGCACCCAAGCCACAAGCGCCTTCTGCGCCTAGAGCAGCCTCAATCCCGAACCGACCAATACGACACCCCTGTCGGGACTGATGGAGAACTGTGATCCTGAGATCGTCTTGTAGGGGATCATGTCACTAGGAAATTCCTCTAGCTTCAGATTTCTTGTCACGTCGAATCGAGCATCCTGAAGAGAATAATAAGAGCCATCTGAATCCACGACGAATTTTCCAGACCCCGTCTCTGCAACACCAACAACCCCCACCTGCGACGATGCAAAAAGAGGAACTGATGCTATGAAATTCCCACCCGCAAGGAGGGCGGTCTCCACCCCGAGCCTGGAGACATCCTCATAGATGAAAGACGCATCGCCAATGTCGTCTGTCGTCACAAAAAGATCGTGCATGAAATCGCCTGCTGAAGGCATGACGATCACGCCATCCGCATATGCGGACTGAGGACAATTCACGCAAAGGATGCGGTCGGTGTCCAGCCCCTCAAGCACTGCGGGGGATCCAGACGACTCCCTCAGGAGTGGCTGTCCGTCCACATGTACGGAAAAGATAGATTCGCGACCAGTGTTGACCATGTGCAGCACAACGAACTGCCACACATGGCTGTTGTGCCCAGTGAATCGGTAGTGTTCACCAACGCCTCCATCGAAAACGGAGAAGAGGAAGTCGCTCACCCCGTCCGTCCTCTGTATTCTTGAGAAAGACCATCCGCTGGCGGGTAGGCTGCTAGATATGCCGGGAGTACATGCCGAAAGGAGACATATCTGAATCTCCTGTGGCAGTCCATTGATGTCAAGTGGAGACGTAAGCGTGCCCGTGCGCAGCCACATGCACAAGGCAAGACGCTCGGTTGCAGCCTCGGGCATCACCGTGCTTGCGGACATTCCCGCAGCAAGAAGAAGGGCCATGCCCTGCTCGGTAGATGCTAAGTATGGGGATCCAGAAGTGGTTACCGCAGATCCGCCCACATCCGTCAGGGGAATGGAGCGCATCGGCAAGGCGATGAAATTTCTAGGAGTGGTCATGGCAGTTTTATGGTGAATCCAACGGATCCAGAACGCAGCGCACGCTTTGGCGCCGAAATCCAACAATAAGTCACCTCTCCAGGGGCTAGGCTTCCGAGGGGCACTGTGACTGAACCGTTAGAGGATGCCATCTTGTTCGTGATCTTGTTGCTGGCCACAAAAGAAGCCGCCGTGAGCCTACTCGGGGTTGGCAGGCACCAGAAGCTGCTGACGCCGGATGCCGGACGCGAGGCAAGTTCAAGGCGGTCACCCGACATGGAAGAAACCAGATAACGACTGCCTGCCTGACCAGTGGGCCAAGAGGAAATCGCATCTCCTCTACGCATGGCGTTCGACTTGCTGACACCAACAAGAGTGCTACCAACGACTGAAGAGGCGGTAAAAAGGAACCCCTGTCGGTTTGGACTTTCGACCACGCAATACGAGCCATCGGGCAAACCTGATATGACAAGGGTTCCCCCGCCGGACGGTATGCTGATGGCGGAGTTCACAAGCGCAAGGCAGCGGATTACTTCCCCGCCATCGAGGCTTGAAACATCAAACATTCCTCCATTTGTGCTGCGCAGCAACTCACCCTGCCTGTGCACTGATTGACCATACCGTTTTGATATGGAGAGGAGGCCTGCAGCACAGGATGCCTCTACGAGTTCCTTGCCAATCATGATATGGCGAGATGCAAACGGGCTTGCGTCGACAGTGACGGAAGTCTCCCCTGCGCCCAGTCCCCTCGTCAGTTTGCCGATTTCCTGTTCCATCGGTATGGAAGGATACCCACCTCGAGATATGCGGGAAGCCTGCAGCGGGTCTGGAGATGTCATGAATATTTCTATCTTCGCAGCACCAGGCGAAATGACGGACGGAGACTCTGCTATTGCAAGCGCACGCGAAGAATTCTTGGGTATGGAAATCTCCGCGATGCCACCATAGGACAGAGGTTTGTTACGATGCTGTGGATCGACCTTGATGTCCACTCCAAGAGGGGCGACTTCTTCTGTTAGAGCACCGAATGTTTTTGCCGTGATGGATCGGCGGGACACCTCGCGACCCTGGTTGTCGAGGAACAGCAGGGTTCCCCCGACCGATGAGAATTTCATGCTCACCACTGATGCCGATGGCAATGCCCCATTGCCCACAAAACCTATACTTGCCTGTTTTGTCGCAGGCAACTCAACAGACCCAGTGGACAGGGAAGGCACACTTGCTGGCGCCGCGAGGATGGAGGCTATCTTGTCCCATTCTGCCCTAGACCTCTGGCGATCAATGTCATATATGACCATGCTGCTGCGAGAGGATAGGATGGACATGAAGTCTGGCTCGGATAGGGCGTACTGGGTGTCTGTGTAGCCCGAAGAAATCTGCCTGCTTTCGCCCAACCTAATATCTCCAACACCCCCCTTAGGCTGAAGACCGAGCATGGGCATGCATATCGCTGTAAAATCCAACTCGGCTGAGCGCCTCATATAGCGAATGATTGCCCTTGCGTGCAGAGAGGACATCGAGCCTCTTGCCGCTGCATATTGCGCATTGCTGATAGCCATCGTCGGGCTTCCCAGGACGACGCCACGCCCATCACTGGCCAGAATCCAATCCGGACGGTTGCTGCCGTCTCGTAAGGTGGAGTCTCCACGAACCTCATACGAGGTGAAACCGCCGTGTGGAAGTTCAGACGGTGCCGACAGGGCGGCGTTGCCGAATTGCGCGATGTTGATGTAGTCGAAAATCGGAGAATACGATCCGATCAGAGATGGAGAATAAGCAACACCCTGCGTGTCTGCCACAAATGCCGACGCCAGCTGAGGAATCGATGCATTCTGCGGAGCAGACAGTCCAGGCGATATGAATTTGCATTCCGTAAAACGTCGACCAAACACTTCGCATGCTGAGGCGGCGATAGCCCCAAGAACTATTTGCCTTGAAATGTCATCGAACCATATGCTGAAAGCACGATTGGGTGCATAGTTCTTTGCGTCGCTTTGATAGTCCACATCAGACGGACTGTACACGCCCTGAGGGGAGCCGTCCCTCCCAACCGCGTCGCACCTGGTTGCGGCCGATATGAATGCCTGTCTCAAGCTCGGGAACGGGAAGCCGGGCAAAACCTCAAGATTAAATCGAGAATCAGATTCAATGCCCGGCCAGAATCCGCCCACAGCAGAACCTGCATGACATGCTCCATTGGCTCCGGTGTATGGCTCATGCGCCGCGTGTCGAGATGATGAGTAGTACGAGGGCTCGAATGACATGATCGATATCCACGGGACGAATGGATCGGAGCCGACGAGCCCAAGGCGCATGTTTGATCGCAGCGACCATCTGCGCTGGAATGTGTAAGACCATTCTGATGTCTGACGGACACCTGCAGAGACGAATGGAGTTGCATAAGGATTAGAAGAGAAGACGGTTGCTTGAGAATCAGGGTCTGCAAATGATGAGATGGCGTCGTCTGGATGGTTGCAAAGGAATGGATAGCATGACAACTCGTATCCAGTCAATGCATCGCAATAATTCTCACCAAGTGGAGTTCCAAAGTGCTCAAAAGCTATGCTCAGACCATTGGCTCGCATGGCAGAAGAGGCCCCATGAGAGAGCGCTCCAAGCGTAAGCGCAAGGTCAAAAGCCAAGTCGGCTGCCTTCTCTGCCCCTACGGTTCCATAGGGAGATGGAACCTGAAGATCGGCTTGCGATGCGTCTCTAACCCAGTTGGGGACAACCATGGATGAGGCGGACTGATCAACACATCCAGCAGCCGATGTCGAGGTGAGCCACCATGAAGGGATGTAGGAGCGGGCGACATCTGCTGCAGGTCGGAATCCAAGCGAGCATGACACATTGATGCACGGCTGCAATATCTTGCTACCCTTCGCCTGAGAAGACAAATATCCGTTTTTGGGTGACAGGGTTCCCGATAAGGTTCTTGCGTCGCATGCAAGCTTGGATATGACAGTAACTCCCGGCCTTGCTTGAAGCGATGTGCCAAAATGCATGGGGGACACCGCAGCATGGTCGGAACCGAACCTTCCCAACACTATATTGGCAGATGAGGATATGGCGTCTTCAGAACCAAGCAGCATGTGGATTTCAGCACCACTTATCTGACTGTTGGCGGACAAGATGACCTGCTCAAGACGGCTTCCGTGTCCGTAGCGCATCAGGACGGGAGCAGAAGCAAAAACCCAGGATGGGACATTTGCGAGGGAATCAACCTGTAACTCGGGGTCCATCCACACAACCCTCATTTTGAATTCCTTGAGGATATGAGATGATATGGCCGTGCATTCTGAAAGAGTGGCAGCGGATGAAGCGGTGCTTGATGAACTTGAACTTGATGAATTAGAGTTGCCAAACAAACCATACAAAGCCACTGCATCCACATGGCCAACAAGAGGTCTCAGGTTTTGCTCAAGCCAAAAGCGTGTTGCAGAATTGAGAATATTTGGTCTGACAGTTCCGTCCCACCTCAGGAGATCAATTTGCAAACTGCTAGATGAACTGCTGCTGGAGGAGCTGGACTTAGAGGAACTGCTGCTGGAGGAGCTGGAACTGGAGGAACTGCTGCTGGAGGAGCTGGACTTGGAGGAGCTGCTGCTGGAGGATGGCGAGGTGGAGCTACTAGTGTTGTTGGAACTGGAGGAACTGCTGCTGGAGGAGCTAGACTTGGAGGAACTGCTGCTGGAGGATGGCGAGGTGGAGCTACTAGTGTTGTTGGAACTGGAGGAACTGCTGCTGGAGGAGCTAGACTTGGAGGAACTGCTGCTGGAGGAGCTAGACTTGGAGGAACTGCTGCTGGAGGAACTTGAACTGGATGAACTGCTGCTTGACGAAGAATCTTGGAAATTTGAACCGCCGCCGATGACGGGTAAAGCCCATCTGAGAGCCACGCAAATCTCAACACGGAAATCTCTACGTGCCTCAGACAGAGCTCGGACAACCTCTGACGATCCACCAACAAGGGGTGGGCTATATACATCCTGTCCATATCGGGCTACCGAATCCCAAGCCCCAAGCAGATTTGAGGTTGGATGACCATCGGGAGTGCCCATGAGTGCAGGTATGAATATCCTTCTGAATCCGGCGCCGTGGAGACTTTCGATTGCACCATACCAATAGGCATATGCATCCCCATTGGCGCCAAGATACCATGTGTTGACCTTGTTGCACCCTGCGCCAATTCCCCAATCGCACAGGGTGGTAGATGCGAAAGGCCTGCCATCCTGCAGGAAGCGAGTGCTGATCATAGGTCAATCTCCTGCACTATGCCCATAGGAGTCATGATCACTATTCTCTTCTGAGAACTTAGTGAAACTGCTATTGTATTGTCGGACAGCAGGCGTGCAGACATTACTGGGCCACCCAAATTGCCTATAGAAACAGCAGCTCCTGTGGAAAAACGAAATGCCTCTCCGAGCGCATCGAAAGCGACTGGGCCACTTGGATGCGCAGCAAGGCGGGTGCATGCAGATCCAGGAGTGCCCGAAATATGTATGGTGGTCACCGACGATGTGTCGGCTGAAACTATGTGCATTCTGTTGTTGTCGTCTTCTAGAGAAAAATAGAATACTCCCTGCAACTCCGCTGCGGCAATGGGCATGGCAGGTAGAATCGCCACTAAAGATATGCCATCTGCAGCCCTGTACACCAGATGTCGGTCGGATGTTTCACTACTGATGTAAAGAACTGAATTGGTGGTTGCAAGACTGCGCAGGCCATCTATTCCAACCACTGTCTTGAGTGTGCTCTTGACATCACGTGGGGTGTTGCATCCCACGTCTATCGCATTTACTTGGACACTCTTGCGCCCATCCTCCCCGGCTAGAGATATGACATTATCTGCCTGTGGAGGGCGAGGTTCTCCCCTTTTGATAAGAGTATACCCACCTGTATCACTTACATCATAGACATCAAATTGGCATGATGATATGGAGGTGGTCTCGTCGTAGGCGTAAAGCTTGGCATCCACATCGAGAGATGTGATGTATAGATTGCCTCCTGCAAGCTCGACCCCGAGATCCGGACCAGTCGTATCAAGAAGAAAAGTGCCAGTGTTTCTAATCTTCAAATCGGAAATGACGACTGGAGACGAAGACCTTCCTGCGGAGTCTCTGGTGAAGACCTGTATCTTCGCGTCATCGCAATTGCCAAGCCTACCGAGATCAATAGAATACTTGGCGATCAGCCTACCCGCATCTATGAGTGGAAACTTGACGATGCCGAGCGTCTCGCTACTAAGAGATGCGTACAGGCGAAGATTGGGCAACACATCCTTGTTTTTAGTGATATTGATTCTCAAATCGGTCTTTCCAAATATCTCCTCGCCTGCGACTGGAGACATGACCTCGACCGGATCCATCCTGAATCCATATCTACTTACAGGAGTGCGACAGAAAGAGGTGGCCGACCTGGTACCCGACCTGTTGATCAGGCGCACACCAATGAAGATGCTATCAGAGTTGACGGAGCGAGGAGCCATCCATGTGAATTGCTGCTGGGTTGCAGGAACCGTACCGACCGCAATCCATCTAGACCTGGAGGGATCGACCACATCGACTTCACCCGACACCACTATCTCATACATGGAAGTTATTCTGTCACTGTCGCTAAGTTGTGGCGGAATCCAGCGCACCGTCACGCCCGTCTGGTCATAGACCTCGCCACCCAGGGGCTCAAAAAGGGAAGGACTAGGAACTGTCATGACTTCCTCCAGAACGAAGAGTCACCGAAGGCGTTACGCCTGTCATTGGGGTCGGAATACCCCCGATAGAGCATGACCCCAGGAGCGTCCGACAGGGACACATTGTCTCCTAACCCGGCAAAATCTATACCTTCAGTGTTCAAATCGACCAGACTACCCTGAATGCATTCGCTTGGTATGCTTGGATAGAATGCAGCTATTCCATCCGAGACAAGCACACCATCCGCCTCTATCGGAGAGAACTCGGCATCGTATATTCCTCTGTTTACATCCACAGCGGTGAGTGGAGAGCGGAAAACCTGTATTCCACGAGTTACAAGCACTGCCTCGAAAGACGACCCTTCAGGAGCAGACTGCATAAGACCCCGTGCAAGCAAATCTGATATTCTCACCATGCGTCTAGGCGAAGCGAACTGAAATCTTGCGATCACCGCCTTCACATCCGCGCGAACACCGACATCGAGCGCATCGACATCTGCAGGCGTAGCGGCCTTTCCTGATGGCATTATCAATATCTGTCCTGACACCACAGGATACCCGTTGTACCGCGGAGGGTCCACAACAAGGACGGTTGGTTCTGCCCCATCCTCTGCATCTGCTGGCGTGTACTCAACACGCATCCTGATCGACATGGAGTACCTGGGCATGTCGTAAGTCGCCCTGATGCGCAGAGACATGGGTTCACTCCTTCCGAAAAAGGTCAAAACTTCCGCATCAACCTGCTTTTCGCCAGAACCAGGACTGAGTATCCATGGCACTTCAAAATGATCTTTTGCTATGAAACGTGCTCTAAATAAGGTACTGGCATATGGGTCAGTCACATCATGCGGCTGCCCCACCGCTATCCATGGACTGTATTCTGACTCATTCTCGTTCTTGAGGCGAACTGCATACGTTCCAGGCGCTCCTATTATATTAAGTAAAATGAAGCAGTCGGAAACCTCTGCCAAGAACCCGTCCCCTGCGCCAGAGTCGATAAGCCGAGTGACGAAATCGGCAGACACGCGCATCTTGAGAAACTCGTATTCCCCCTGGGGAGCGAGAGACTCGTTCAGATCGTCTATCATGCGACAGGTGGCTGCCGATGTGTCAGGAAGTATGGGCGAAGCCTTGCATGCAGCGGTAGCTATGATGAAATCCACTCCAGATCCATTCATAGAGGAAGCAATCATGCCGCCAGTCCAGTCGGCGCTGGAGGCGAGAGCGAAGGATTCTGGTCGTATTGGATTAGGCATGTCGTTGCTCAAGAGTCATATAGAGGTCGCGCTCCGCCCTCTCCATCGACAGAAGACCACCTATCGATGGAGGAATCGTATGTTGAGAACTTTATTTCTGTCCTGAATGAGGAAGGATCGTCGACCGAGTATTGGGATGATCCCCTGCCATCCTGCCACGATATATAGAACAATCCCAAGTCGCTGGCACAAACCGAAGGCATGCGGGCAAAACCCCTGCGCGGAGACAGATAAGAATATCTTCCATCGACACCAGTCCAAGAATCCGAAGTCAATCCTCTTAGGGATAGAGTGGAGCACTTGAATTCCTGCAATCCATTCGGCAGTAGAGAGAAAACACCGTCCACTTCCGACTCAAGCGTCAGATAGTATGTGGTGTCCGAAAGTATTGAGAATCGGTCGATTTGGGAAACCTTGACCCCGTCCGATTCCCTAGTAGATGTTCCTATGTCGGAGAATGCAGACTGCACGCTTCCTGCTGGAGATATGCGCGGAACAAAGGAAGCAGATATGGAATTGCCGGGAGTACAGGCGACCCCTCCAGTGGGGAAGGACCCTCGACCGGCATCCCAATACGCGGGAGACAGTCTGGAAGCGTATACGGCTATGGCATTTTTCCTAGATGCATCGGTGTAGATGGTGGCACGGAAATGGACAAGCTTTTGCTCCGATGCGGCGTTTATGAAATATGCAGGTGCCGAGCATCTCGGCCTCCTGGAGAAGGGACACAGCATGTAGCCTGATTCTGACACCGACCCGGACTCTCCAGGAGATGTGAGTATGCGCAGCTGAGAATATCCGAGCTGTGCCTTCTTCTTGAAACGCACATCAAGGCTGCGGAGATTGGCGCTGAGCACAATGTACTCTCCGTCTTCGAAGCGGACGGCACGCGAACCAGGCGTCTCCCATGAGACTCCTGCAAATCCAAAAGACCCATCCGTTGCGCCGAGATCGGATGGAGATGCGACTATTCCGACTATGGGAGCATTGAATGTGATGGTTGCATTTACGAATTCGTCAACATCGTAGGTAGTTCCGACGTGCTGGAGTTGCGCAGGAGCGTGGATGATGAAGGAACGGTATTGCTTGCCTGCGGCAATCCCCGGCAGGGAAGAGACCCCAGGAGGGAACGAAACATTAGTAGAACTGCCACCAAAGCTGAGATTGGTGTAATCTTGTGGACTGCGCGCAGGGAACTCCTGCACCGCTATGCCGCTGCTCTCTTGGGCAAGAAGAATCTCTATGCCTGTTCCAGTTGAATTTCCAATACTACCGCCTAGCACACGCTGAATTGCAGGGACATCATATCCGTTAAGACCAGGTTCTATCTGCTCGATGTTCATCGAGCTCTTGCCACTGACAAATTCAACTTGCTCGACTGTGGCGAGATTGGCGACGGTTTCTGCAGCTATAGTCCATCTCAAAACATTTTGGGAACGAATGTCGTCAGGCACCGCATCATATGAAACCGCATATTCAGCCCCCGCTGTCATAGCCTGACCTTCGGAATTCAATGTACTTCCGTTGAGGTACCATCCCGACGGGGATTGCGCCGATGATGTCTGCAGCAGCAGCCTGTCTGTGGTGGCGTCATACACTGAGAGGACAAACTGATAGGTTCCTGTGGCTGCAGGAACTATGTTTGCCGATATGTCGCAACTGAAATATCTGGGAGGAAGATAGGGGTCATATGGATCAGCATCGAATTCTCGAATGAATGAAGTGGCCCTGTCAATCAGACACGGGTCTGGAATGTCAGCATCTGGGTGCGAACGGACGGTGGCCGCCACCACTGAGCCATGAGAATCCCTTTCGTGCCACGCAGCGAGGACGAGACCGACAGAATCGCATGCAATCGAGGGCTCCTGGGATATTACACCGTTACGCGATAGCACATCCGAGCGGGACAAGCCGCGATCCCAGTCGCGCATGCCGGTATAGCAAACCGACCAGCTTCCTCCTGAATTATCCTCGTAGGCACA
>Ga0181343_1000156_pt1 | contig 32995 bp, 39 predicted proteins | sample Su13VDMLBSD_FD_130110 | JGI IMG/M metagenome (GOLD analysis project Ga0181343, IMG submission 130110) | Freshwater viral communities from Lake Michigan, USA - Su13.VD.MLB.S.D | ecosystem: Environmental > Aquatic > Freshwater > Lake | place: USA: Michigan | collected 2013-07-15
AGACCGGCTTGGCTACCGCGTTTTAACCGAATGTTTCCTGTTGCGCCAAGAAAAACAGCCATTACGCAGTAACGACTTCAGTAAAGTCACCATCCATGGTGAATTGGATTGGCACGGTGCTCAGCTCGCCAGTACTTACGCTGACTTGAGCGCTAGTGATGTACGCATTGAATTTGATGTCGTCTGCAGTACCGCCGCCTACATTCAGTTCCAAAAACACCCGATCGGATTCAGTTACAGCACCACCCTTCATAATCTTGCTAAGAAGCGCTGTAAATTGGGTAAAAGAAGCGCTTTCGGTACCTTCAAGTCTGTAGTAGATAAGCGTGGCGCTACCTGTTGCGCCTTTAACCCCAGGGGTAAAGGTATTAACGGTGCTGTCAATGGCGTTAGTGGACAGCAACTCAACCGTAGTGTCCAGAGACCAGTCTCGAATCTTGGCAACGGGTTTTCCGCTGAAGACTAGAGATCCGGTGCGCCCTGTAAAAAAAGCCATGGAAGGTACGTCTCGTGCAGTGCCTTTAGTTTAACGGCGACTTAGGCGACAGCTATCAGCTCGATTGAAACTGAACAGCGCCCGGCGTAAAAGTGCTGGATCTTGGGCTCAGTTTCGTAGCGCCAGCGTGTGCCAGGTGGTGCGTTTAACCCTGTGGTGTTGGGCCAGCCAGTAAAAATTACAGTCGGCAGCGTAAAGGTACGTAGGGTGCCGTAAGTACTATTGTAGTCATCTAAAAACAGTTGTCCGCTAGCGTTGGTGATATTTGTGTAGGTCAAGCTCAGCTTGGCATTGGTGCGCTGACTGCCGTACAAAATGCGGATTTCGGTACCAGATTGCGAGTTGAAACGCTTAGTCGGCCAGTCACCTGGGCTGAAGTCGCGGCTGGTTGGTCGTAGTGCAGGAAATGCCATTACTCAAGCACCCGGAACGCAGCCTCGTTTAGCACGTCCTTTGCCACAATGCTAGCTCCAGTGTTGTCGACCGGAACCTCCACAGCGCTGACGTTGACGAGACCGTCTTCGTCGATGGTCAGTTGTTCCACTTGGTACATTCCGACACTGGCTTCCAAGCTGAGCAGCGTGAACAAACATCCGTACAGCGTTGAATCTGTGACGGCATTATTTGCGATGGCGATTCGTTGCTCTGTTACAGCGCCTGTGGAAGGGTTGTAGACCAGAGCGTCGTAGGTGCCGTTGGTGATGGTTGTGATGCTGACCAAGGTGCCAGCATCCGTGATGCCGCCGTTGTTGGTGGCGCTGTAGCTGGTGGATTCGGTGATTACACGGATGTAAGAGCCGGGTTGGATGCCAAGGGCGTCGGGCACAGTTTTAAAACTAACGGTGTGGGTGACGCGGCGGCGGATGCTTAGCAAGAAACGAGCAGTTAGTAACGCTTGGGCGCGATTGGTGCAGAAGTCGGTTAAATCGAAGGTCTGTTGAGTGGTGGAGCGGCTGCCTTCGGGGATGTCGGCCCAGTCGACCAAAGCGGAGGCTTGTGTCGGCAGATCGTTTTCGACGGTGATGCGCCAAGTGACCAAGGCGCGGAAGTTGGTGCGTTGGGCGGCATCGATGTACTGAACTTGCAAACTGTCTTGGATAATGTTGCCGGCAGTAAAAATTTGATCAACAGCAATAGGGGTGGTGCTGATCTGGTAGCTGCTGTTGTAGGGCAGCGCCGGCATCATGCCGAAACGGCCGTTTTTGATCGTGAAGTTGCAGAGCTGTAGGGCTGCGTTGTCGTAAAGGAACGAGCGCAGGCTGTCGCTGTCTTCCACCACGCCATCGAAGAAGATCTTGTTGGCACGTAGGTATTGGGCGGTTGTGGTGAGTGATTCGATGTCGATCAGCTCTGTTGGAACGACGTTGCCGACACCTTGGCTCTTGCTGGTCAGGAGATAGTAGACAAGATCGGCGAAAAGGTTGCTGGGTCTGTTGTCGCGCTCGATCAAGCGGTAAACGTTGATGCCGGTTGGAACCCAGGCGCGGATTTGACCGATGCCGCCCAGTTGACCGCTGGATTTAACAGTGAAGCCCAGTGTGGACATGCCGTAGTACTCGGCGAGTGTTTCGTTGGAAAGGCACTCGTTAACGTAAACGATTTGATGCTCTGGCCCACTTTCGTTTGATTTGGTCAGTTCCAGATAATGGCTGCAGTCTGAAACCTGTGAGTTTTCCTCAAAGACGCGCTCGGCGGTGCCGATACCTGAGGCATCTGCCGTAGATACAGCCCGAATCGCGGTTACGGCAAAGGCGACGTTTACAGAGGAATATCCACCTACGCTTGAAAAATCGTTGTTCACGGGAACGACAACTGTAAACCCATGGGTTGTATTCCAACTGCCGGTAGCGGATGTAACGGTATATGTGATACCGCTCCATCTATACAAGCTCCCTCTATTGGCTGCCACATAGACGGGGCCTACATCTACTCCAAGTGTGCCAAGAGTAGATGTGGCGGCAACATTGAACTTTATTTGCCCGACACCGGGCTTGTCGAAAGTAATCTCTCTTGTAACTGTTCCTCCTTCATTATTTCGGGCATAACCAAGAATTGCTGTTAGCCATGCGTTTACGACTTGCTGTATGCTGCCATTGTTAGATGTGGTGTCGTATTGCGAGAGTGCTGATGGGATATTTGTTTGAGGTGGTGGTTCAATGTTGCCCTCTTGCGGGTCTGTTACAAGCTCGTCGTTTAAGCGAATGTCAGCAATAGTTATAGTGTCATCGCCGTTTGTTGTGACTCTAAAACTGCCGTAGTCTGTGTCTAAGTCTATTCCCAAGATGCCGCCAGTATTTGCGTTTAAGCGGATAACTCTGTTTGTATCTATGCTGTTGATTGCAATATCCGATCCCGTACGCGGAATAAATCGGTACTCGTAGTAGCCGGCTTGGCGAGGACGAATGCGGATGTAGTTGTATTGATCGACTGGTGCATTACCAGTAACGCAGAAAACTTGCGGCATTCTGCGCCAAGGCTGCTGGGCTTGGCCGTAGACCTGAACTGGGCGTACCCAAATAGAAAAACACGATGTTCGCTCGAAGTACTTATCCATTCGAGGCGTTGTAAGCGTAATGTCCTGCTTATCGAGCTGATGCAGCTTGAAAGGAGTAGGAATTGCGTTGAAGTTGCACAAGCCGTTGGCACGGTTCCAGACTTGGCTGCGGAGTCCAATTTCGATGACTTGGGCATCACGCCGCACAGGACGGATGCTTGCCATGTGCAGACGGCAGATGTTGAAAAACGCTGCACCGCAATGTTTGTTGGGGTTGAAGACGCTGCCTTCGTAGCCGCCGAGGGGTTCGCGGACGGTGCGTGTGCCAGGGATGCCTACGGTGGCAACACCTGTGATTGCGGTGCAGCGAAATGTGATTTGCTGTGTAATACTTTTTTTCCAGGTATCAGGACTTCTTTTTTCAACGACCCATACCGAAGCACCAATAATCCATTTGGATCCGATCGCTAGCAAATCGGATGCACGGGCTCGCCACGAATCAGCAGATGCTTTTAGATCCTTGACGTTTACTTCTGTGTCTTTGAAATCTGATTGATTGAATTCTTTCCAGTTGGTACCGTTGATTTCAAATACAAGCGTGTCGTTTTCTGCCACTGGCACGATTGTCCGATTTTCGTAGGTTGTGCCGTTGTGCGCAACAAAACCCATGCGACGGGAGTAGGCACGTCCCACACCTGGCATACCGACTTGCGGTATGTCGCCTTGTGGTTGGCCTGTATAGCGGTGCAGTACATCTGCGTCGGAACCAGCGATCTTGCGGCGGCGGGCTTGGGTTTCAAACCGTGCTTCTTTATTGTCCGGGCCTTCAGTTGCTGCATAAGGCGCTGAGATGATTTCCCAGTTGAAGCGGAATGCCGTGCCGTTGTGGATTGGCTCGGCTGTTCCAAACGACGTATCCGCTTGTGGGGTGTACGCCATGGAAAATCCTTGGCTGAACTGTCCATCCTCGGTTGGAGCGGTAAAAATCTGGCGGCCAACGGTGCCGGTGGTGCCGTCCCCTTCTATGTGGGTGCCAGCGACTAAGCGTGCTGTCCTTGGTCTATTTTCGCCTAACTGGCTTGACCAGAACACTGCGTAGTCGCGGTTGCCGAGGCTGTTTAGAGCTGTGGTGCCAACGCGGATGCCGCCAAGCTCGGGAGCGTCACTGCCATACTCACCAGCAACGTAGATGCCTTCAAACGCTTGGTAGCTGCCGTAGCTGTAGATGCGGCTCCATACCAGTGCCGGAGCGAGGATCAAACCACCGGTTAGAGCGCCGTCAGCTCCAGTGCCTCGCTTGCCAAACGGGATTGGAATTGGCTGACCGTATTCGGCAAGGCTGCTGACGTTATCGAAGCTTGTTGTTTGATTGAACCGGGTAGGACCGATCTGATCAGCAAGCTTTTTGCCGCGAATTTTGGCGGGTGTTTCTAGCGCTGGTGCTTTGGGCGCTAGCAAAAGACTTACTGCTGTAAGCGCTAAGCCGATTGCAATGTTAGTTGCAATAATTGCTGCTGCACTTTTGGCTGCTGCACTCCCGCCAAATAACGCAGCAGCGCCAAAACCTACAGCAGGAAGAATTGCCTGGATATCAGGTATGTGCTCGTATTCAGCAGGGCGCACATATGTGCGCTGTACGGCATAACGGACAAAAGTTTTATACTCATCTTCGCTGCAACCAAGCGCTTCAATTAGCGCAATTTCATACGGTAGGAGCGGCGGATCATAAGACTGCCCACCGGTTTCCAGTCCACTGCGGAAATTAAGGGGTTTATGAATAGGATGCCACTCTGCCATTGGACTCCGAATTCAGGGGGCTTGGCGCCAAACAGAATGATGTCCCCATCGTAGATGGGTGCATCCAGAGTGTCGCAGTAAACCGACAGCTCCCGCAAGATGCCGCGTGGGCTTAATGTGTACCAGTGCTCTGCAACCTCCGGCGGGTTTTTGCCTAATGCTTTCAGGGCGTCCACGACCAAGTGGATGCAATCGTCGCCGCCGTACTCGTACCTTCGGCCGATCAGGTGCTCACACACTGATTTGAGCTGTAAACGGAATGCTCCCGACCTGCCAGCGATGAAGACGGCGGCCCGGGATGTTGGTTTGAACTGCGTCCAGTACTGAGTTCAGGCTGACTTGGATACTGGTTTCATCCCAGCCGCCGCTGGAACAGGTGCCCCAATAGTTGTAAAGGGTGCGCTGGACTGCTCCAGTGGAGGGTTCCCAGAGCACCGTGGTGACCTTGGCAACCCATAGGTTATCGAGGGCGTCAACGATCCAGGCGCGGGTCATCTTGATGTTGGCGAACTGAAGTGCCGCATCAAGGTTGTCGCCTTGAAGTGTGGCTACCGCTCCACCAAAGCTAAACGGCAGAAACAAGTAGCCGTCTACGTTTTGGTTGATCGCGTAGTTCTGGAAGCGGTATTGGGCGGCTTGGCCGCTGGGGCCGATGTCGAGGAGGTGACCGTAGGCGTATTCCATCAGACTCCGACAGAACGGCGGGTGGCGGCGCTGTTTTTCAGGCTGCGCATGGCGCGGCGTTCGCCTTGGATAGCGCCCTGTTGGGCAGCTTGTGCCATGCCGGCCCTGAACTGATCAGCCGTAACGTAGTCCACATTGTTGATGCGTTCCACGCTGTAGCGGACGTCGATGGGCTCCATTGCGGAGGTTGCTGTGCCACCGCTTCCACCGCCGATGCCGTTGCCAAAAACAACAGCCTCGCCACGGGCGCCACGCGAGTAGCGGGACATGGCGGCGGACATCTTGGATCGTGGAATGACGTACTCGGGCTCGCCGCCTTCGCCGATCAGAGCGCGAGTGGGGCCAGTGACAAAACCGCCCTCGGCAAAAGCCATGCCAGGAGGCATGGCCGATACGGGGACAGTGGTACCTTGCACAATGGAGCTACCCCCACCACCGAGAGCACGTAACACAGTCATAAGTAGTTGCTGTGCCAGCATTTGCGTAGCCATATCAATGAAGGCTTTGCCGATGTTTTCAAACATGCGACTAAAAGCTTCTGTGACAGTTGTTGTACCGGTAATCAATCCTGTGATGGAATCGCTGAGTGCGCGAGAAACTTCGTCTGCGATAAACCCATACTTTGCGTAAATTTGTTGCTGGCGAAGCAACGCTTGCTCTGTAGCGTCGAGCTGAGTAAGGTACTGTCCCTGCAATTCAATTTCTGTAATTTTATCTGTAATACGTTTATTTAGATCTTGTAGTTCTTGCGCAGACGCTGTTGCTGCTATATTAGCGCGGTCGGTTTCAAGATTTTGAAGTTCTCTCTGTAAAGGTATGAGTGTTTCGTAGCGGCGTGTTTGTTGTTCTAACTGCTGGTTTGCGACGTCAAGGCCGTCACCACCAAACGGAAAAGCCAGTTCGGCCTGCAGTCCAGCGAGTTGCGTGCCACGCTGCTGTCTAATGTCTTCAACGGCACGGCCGCCTTCAGCAAAAAGAATTTGCCGTGCTGTTTGCAGTCGAGCCAGGTCGAGCTGCTGCGTACGAGCTTTTATTTCATACTGCGCTTCGAGGTTAGCTCTTTGCTGCTTGTAAATAGACTCGTACAACGTGCGCTCTTGATCGGTTATATCTTGAGCAGAAAGTTGCTGTTCTAGTTGGATGTCTAGTATGCGGGCTTCAATGTTAAGGCGTGCCTGTAACTGAGATGTAGCTTCTTTTAGTGCCGCTATTTCTCCGTCTACTGCACGGGTACGTGCAATATCAATATCGGCGCTTTCTAATGTTTGTTGTATAAGTGAGACTTGAAGATTACGGATATTGTTGAGAGTTTGTAGCTGTTTTTGAGCGGCGCGTTCTGCGTCTCGTTGAGCTTTTTCTGCGGCACGCTGAGCTTCTTCGGCTTTACGCTGGCGTGCTTGCTGTGCAGCGTTTTCAACTTCAAACAGCTGCTGTGTAAAGCGTAGCTCTGCGGCTTTCAAACGTAAATTGTACTCTTGATCAGATAGTAATTTTTGCTTAAGTTGTCTTTCTAATTCTGTTGCATCATTTACGTACGCTTGTAGAGCTATTTGTCTTTCTAGCTGGAGGCGTTGGTCGACGGAAGCGTCTGCTGTCAAGCGTGTCAAAGCTACTTGCTTTTCAAGCAACGAATTCTGGCCTGCAAGATCTTCTAAACGATCTCGTGCTTCTTGGGTTAATGCTTGCTGAGGTTGCGCTTCAACAATATCAAACACTGATGTTTGAGCTTGAATACCGGGACCCGTAGGAAAGTTGTTTTTAATTGCTTCACCAAGCAAAATTACGTTTGCGTATGTTTTAGTCAGCCACTTTTGTAAATTACTCCCCCACTCCGTTGTTGCTTCGCCTGCTCGTCTAAAAGCTTCGGCTTGTTCAGTACCGATTTCCGCTGCCAGCGCTTGGAAAGATGCTTCTGCTGCTGCGGCTTGTTGTCCAGATTTAGCTAGGTTTTGAATTGTTGTTTTAGTGGTTTTATCGACACGACCTAGGGCTGCTTCTAAAACAGCCGAAGCATCTCCTGTGTCTTTTAGGGCTTTAGTAAAGTCCGCTGCTGATTGTGTAGCGTTGTCAAATGTTTGGCCTAAAGCTGTACCAACTAGGGATAGACCGAAACCAAACTGCCCCCCAGCCAAGCCGCCTAGCGCTCCTCCTAAGCCACCGCCGACTGCAGCACCAGCCCCCTGCCCGAAAAGCAGCGGGAACGCTCCACCGATAATTGCATTACTGGCTGCTTCACGTCTTCTGCTTTGGGCAGCTGCAATCGCGGCAGGAGAACCTGGAATGTTTGCGGCTCCACCGATAGGACTGAAGTTTCCGGCTAGTAGTGCACCTTGCTTTGAAATTTGTAGTTCACGTTCTTTTGCGGCGTTTAACTTTGTTTGTGCTCTTTCTGCATCGGCAATAGCAACGGCCGAATTTTGATCTAAACGCTGCAGATTAGAAGCTAAACCGACAAGCTGTTGGCGCGTATCTGCCATACGCTGCAGAATTTGCTGTTTTTTAGTTTCAATTTCAAGTCCTCTTTGCTCTGCAGCACTAAGAGGCAAAGCAACGGGGAAGCCCATTGCGCCAGGGCCTGCCAGAGGCCCTTGCATAGCTGTACCTGACTTGCCCGCAAGAAACTGCTGACGTCTATTTTGCTGTTCTACAAGTGCCAGTACTTCTCGTGTGCCTTGTACAAGGGCTTCTTGACTTTGAACTTTTTTGTTTAGTTCAGCAGCACTTTTTTCCTCAAGACGCAAAAGTGCTTGCTGTAAAGCAAGCTCATCTTGACGACTTTGCAGCGTACGCTGTAACCGTTCTGCGACCGGCGACTTTTGTCCTACAAGTGCTCCAATGGGCGATGCTTGCCCTGGACCGATTGGTTCAGCGAACTGGGTTTTACCTGCTAAGAAAGCTTCTTGCTTTCTTTCTTGCTGCAAAGCCACAGATGCAGCTCTAGCATCAAGCGCGGCGTTAGTTTCTTGTCTGCGCCGCTCTTCTAGTTGTAAAAGCGCTTCTGCAAGTTCGTCTACTCCTTTACGTTCGTCAAGAATTTGTTGTGTACGCCCACGAAGCTGTGAAGATAACGCGACTGGAGAAGCTTGCCCCGGTCCTATTTGACCTGCATACTGATTAGCGTTTTCTCTGATTCCTGCGGCAGCCAACTGGCTTTTACGCTCTTCATCTCTTACCTGCTTAAGTAGACGAACTCTTTCTTGCAAGCCTACGTTTAATTCGTCGGTGGCGCGAGCATATACACGCGCTGCTTCGGTTGCCTCCTGTGTGCCAAGCGCTACGCGATTAAAGTTATCGGCTGCTTCACCGACTACTTTGTTTAAGTTAGCAAAACTTCTAGGAAGAAGATTTGCTACAGCATTAAGGCTTGAATTAAGGCTATTAACCGCATCAGATGAAGACTTGATTTCGTTTTGGAGCCGCTTGAGTTCTTGGGCGCCGCGTACCGCAATTTCAATATCGGCTCTGTAAGCCACGGCGCAACGTCACACTCTGGTACTTCAGTTTACGGTGTAAAAAAGCCGCCGGGTTAGCGGCGGCGTTTGGCCTTGTCCATCTCCTTTTGCTGGTCTTCGTTCAGGATTTGGAAGTAGGCGCTCCAGCCGAGTAATTCCTCGGCGGTCATTGAAGTCCGAACTTCGGTGAGGGTTAGGCCCAGCTCCTTGGCGACGCCAAACTGGAGCATGAGCCAGTTGTCCTTGCGAAGTTCGGCGCTCAGGATTTTGGGTCGATGGGCTCGGCGTCGTCGGTCAGGATTGCCAGCATCAGAGCTTGGAGGTCTTTGTCCTTGACTTCGTTCTTCAGGACGTCGACTTCGCCGACACTGAAGAGTTTGGCGCCGGATTCGTCGAGGGCCTTGGCGATCAGCAGTTGGAGTGCAAAAGCGTTGGCGTCGTCAGACTTGGCTTGCTTTTGGGCGCGTTCGCGCTCAGCCATCGTCAGCGGTGCCACCCACATTTCAAATGTGCTGCCGTCGGACAGGTCTACTACTTTTTTGACTGGCTCCAGGTTGGCGGCCTTGCGGAGACGGTCGATTGCGCGTACAGGAACGGGCATACCAGTGCTTGGGGTATGGGATTAGTGTAGCGGAGTAGAAATGAAAAACCCCGGCTGGGGGCCGGGGGTTGCTGAACTGGCTGCGACAGCAGACTATCAGGCGGCGCTGCTGAAGTCGAAGGTCGGGGTGCCAGCAGGGCGGAAGTTGACGGTCACCGATTGGGCGTCGTCGGGGTTGATGTTCAGGCTGGCCGAGGTCAGCACTGCATCGAACGAGATCGAGCGGCTTAGGGTCTCGCTCAGGGTGCCGCCGCTGAATACGCGGTCGGTGTAGAGCTTGAAGGCGGCGCCAGTCTGTTGGCGCTGGAGCACGTCCTCGATCATGCGGTTGGACAGGGCGGCGTCCTCGTTGGTCATGTAGACCGTTGCGGTGCCGGTGCCATCGCCGAAGCCGCTGATGTAGCTGCGGAAGGGCACGTACTGGCCGGGGGTTTGGCCGATGGTGGTGACGTCGATCTCAGCGCGGCTGATCTCGAAGCTCCAGTCGCGGACTTGGCCGACAACAGCGAAGTCGGCGTAGTACACCTCGAACTCGTTGGGGGCGACAGCAGTGCCGTCGTCGGTGATGGCGAGAATGGTGCCACCTGCAGAGGTCGAAACTGTCAGTGCACCAGTGGCGGCGGTGTAGGACAGTACGAAGTAAGTGGTGGCAGCACTGATCGGGGCAGGCAGCGTGCCAGAACCTGCTTCGCCGGTTTGGCTGTTAATGACGCGGAATTTCACCGGGTCACCAGGCTTAAAGTTCAGGAACGGCTGAACGGTGATGACATCGGTGCTGATGTTAACGCCAGTCTCCGGGAAGTTGCCGTTGGTGCCGGCGGGTTTGTAGTAGAGAGCGCCGGACGTGCCGGACAGAACGGTGGTGGCCATAGGGCGTACCAAGTGAACGTTGTTGGGCGGGCACTGCCCGGCTTAATACAGGTTAGCGCCCAACACAAACATTTCCTATGACAACACAGTCGCTACGTAGGAAGTTTCGATGCGTCCCATGAAATGGGGAGACTCTTCCGTAGTGGAAAATGTTGGGCCGTTAATCTCACCGACTTTGAAATAAACACCACTAGTGCTTTTTGTACTGTTGTTGATGGTTTCCAGCACGTTTACAGCAGTGGTCAGCAAAGTTTGGTTGCGGGCTGGGCCTTTGCCTTTTTCCGTGAAAATGCGAATAACAATCGCGCCACGGGCGTTGTCAACGCTGCTGGTAAGCGTGGGTTCGTTGGTAATACCGAAAGTAACATTGACGCGAACGTATTCAGTGGTTGTGTTGGGTGGGACGGCCGTGATGTTGTCGAAGTAGACGGGTACTGCGGGTACCAGTGCGCCAAAAGCTGTAAGCAGTGGATTCTCGACGGCGGCGCGGATGGCTTGGTAGTTCATCGGGGGCTTCTTAGCGCGGCGTCCATTTCTATTTTGACTGCACGGTTTATTCCGGCGGATGCGTAAGTAGCTAACCAGTCCAAAGGGTCAGTACGACTGGCACTTCCGTTTGGTCTACCTCCTGTTGTCTGGCCCCTGTACGTGTTGGGTAGACGAGTTGTGTCTTGGGGATCCCACTTACTCAAACCGAGTTGTGTTTGAGGAATTACAGCATCCTTGGGACGAATAAATGTTCCTTGTACTTCATCAGTGGCTTCAGCGGCGTAAGGGGAAAAATTGGAGATCCTGTAGACGATTTTGTCTTTTAAGACTGTTGTTCTGAATAGTGTTGCTGTGGCTTGGCGACCGGTAAATGGCGTAGATGTGAATTCGACTGGGCGGGGTTCGCCGGACTGGCCGTCGCCTTTGACAAGTTGACCTTGGGGGCCTTCAATTTGCCAGGAGTTTGAGAACTTTCCGGTCCAGCTTGGGCCAGCTTGCTGTACTTCTCGTACAACGCGCTCGGCTGCCAATGTAGGGCCAATCAATGCGAGTGATCCACCTAGGCGGTCAAGCTCCTCGGCGAGTTCTTTGCCTCCTTGCCAGAAACCTTTCTTAGCCATTACTGCGGCCTCGCAATAAAGGTGTGCATGACCGGATTGTCGCCGCGATAAGACGTGATGTTGATGATCTTGGCTTCGCGGGTGGCGCCGTCTTGGGTGTATTGGATGCGGTCGGCTTCAGTTGGGTAATACGTTCCAAGTTCGCTGGTGCCAATGATGACCTTGAGGTCGGCGGTTTGGTACAAACCTTCGGATTCGCGCGGGTTGAGGCGGGTGATGACGGCTTTGACTGTGACGGTGGTGTCGGAGCCAGTGACTGCTCCAGTTGTTGGGTTGTAGGTGCGTGGGGTGGCGGTTTTGATGTACGTGATGTTCTGGCCCCAGTCGGCGAGGAGTGAGGTCGGGATGGGGGCGAAGGTGGTGTCGATTAGGCCCATGTCAACCTCGGCGGAGGCGGACGGCGTAATTGGTGGCGCCGCCCATGCAATAGGCGCCGAGGTAGGTCTGGAGCCAGGGGTATAGGTCGAAGACGTTGTTCACCATGCCTGGCGTGGTGGAGCTGGATTTGTATTTGACCTTCAGTTCGCCGAGTTCCACTTGGTCGTAGAGGCCGGTCGTGCCGGTGCTGCCGGTGATGGCGTCGGTGTCGTTGGCAAGGGCGCGTGCCAGTTCGTAGGTGGCGACTTTGATTTCGGTTGGGATGACAGTGCAAACCAGTTCGATGCCGTCAACCCCGAAGTCTTCGCGGGGCCACTTCAGGGCTTGCGTGGTGGTGCAGCGGTCGCCGTAGAAGCTGAGGGCGTCGATCCAGCGGGTGGCGCTGATCAGGGCGCGGTTCTTTTGGTCGTCGGTTTTGTCGGTCCAGGTCGCGGAGTCCGGGACGGTTTCGAAGTAGGTGTTGGCGGCGGCCAACGTCACGTAGCTGTTGGCTGACGCGCCGGCAACAGTGGCATCAATGACGGCAGCCACAATCAATACATCCTTTGTTTGAGTCTAGCGCCAGTGCGTGATTTCCTTTGTTTGGCTGTTTCGCGCAAAATCATTGAGTGGTAAACCTTGGCGCCAAACATTTCCAGCTCGGCTTGGGCTTCTAGGTGTTGGCCGTATTGGACGTCAACAAAGCTGCGACAGTTATCCTGTAGTACGAAGAGACGCACTGTACTCATGCCTGCTCGCAAAGCTGCTGACAGCCTAGAAGTAAAGGAGGAATCCGCACCATCCGCGTTGCCTGGTGACACTGTGCGCTCACTGGAGCCCGTTGCTGAGGCAATCCGCGAAATGTTTGCTGCGGGTAAAGATGCAGAGACGATCCAGCAGGAATTGGCGGTTAGTCCGCATGTATTTCGTGAGTTGATTAGCCACTCGTACAAACTGGTGGGGCGTGCTCCAGAGATTTTTGAGTATCAGGAGCGGATGCGGATTGGTGAGATTGAAGGTTGAGTAGATAAAAGAAAAGGCCCCCATTACCGGGGGCCTTTTTGATGCCTTGCTGAAGGATCAGTAGGCAGTGGTATCGAACGGGGTGTTGACCAGCAGGCGGCAGATGGGGACTTGCCGGGTAGTGGTGTAAGCCAGTGCCCAGCTGGCGGTGTCGGCCAGGTTGCCGGTGGTGGCAGCGTTGGTCGGGTTGTCGCCGGCAACGGCCCAGCGGGTGCCAATGACGTGGTAACCGTAGTGGTAGTCGACGGCCAGGATGTCCTGCATGGACAGGATGTTGCGGTCGGCGCCGAGGCGCAGATCCTGCTGAATACCCTCGGAAACAACCCCACTCTTGAAGAGATATACGGGGTACTTCCGGGCATGGGTGGAGGTGCCGCCAGCCAGGAAAGTCAGCTGGTCGTCGATCACCACGCGGAGACCAGCAAAGGTCGCCACTTCGGTTTGGGTCACGCCCACACCGCCGCCGCCCCACACAACGGCACCGCCTGTGGACAGGGCAGAGGTGCTGAAGGTCAGCATTCCCACCTGTTGCAGGTAGTAAGCCACGTTGGAGTGCATGGCGATGGCGTCGAGTTCGTCGCCGCGCTCACCCAGCAGAGCCTTGGTGCCCACAACGTTGGCCACGTTCAGAAAGTTGGCCTCGGTCATTGAACCGGGGACACCAGCAAACGTCTTGTTGCTTTGGTTGGGGCCGAGGACGCCGGTGCCGCTGATGCCGCCGAACAGACCCAGCAGTTGGGCTGCCAGGGTGGCGGTTTTCAGCTTGTTGATGGCGGCGGTCAGCTGGTTGCGGACGTGGGCCAGAGGGTCAGCGCCAGAGCCGAGCTTGCTCAGGTCGTCTGCGGCGTAGGCGAAGCCACGGTGCAGAAGCGTCATGATCTGCTCGTCGGCAGTGACGTTCTGGGCGGTCAGATAACCCAGGCCACCGTTCCAGCTGGAGGTGGAAAGGATTTGGGTCTCGGTCGGGTTGATCGGGTCGAAGAAAGGCACGCGCACCCGGGTGCCGCCAGCACGAGCGTCGAGGGCAGCGTTGCGTTGCACAATGCCGCTCTGAATCCACTTCGATTGCTCGAAGATTCCTTGGGCGGTGTACTCAAGAAACTCGGGACGAGTAATCAGGTTCGAGAGAAAAGTTCCCCCGAAGTTGCTGTTAGATGCAGACATTGGGTAGCTCCAGTGGAGTCAAGGTTGGGGAGGTTGCCCCACAGGGGCTAGAGGCCGGCTTCTGCTTTAAGCAGCCTGGCTTTGTCGGGGTCGCTGGAAAGCATCAGCATTTGCTGAGTGAGGTTCCAGCTGTCCTTGGACCAGGGGTTGGTTTGGCCGGGAAGGGAGGTATTGCGGGCACTACCCGTAAGACCCATGCCCGCGCGGTTCGTAGCTGCAAAGTGATGCTCGTAACCGCTGCCGGGATTTTTCAAGTTGGAGATGTACTCGCCAACTGGAACTTCGACGCCTCCAACAACAGCCACAGGCTGTCCATCTTTAGCGCGTAGGTTCTCCTGAAGTAAACGATACAGCTGATCGGGTGCCAGTGCACCAGCCTGGGAGAGTTGTGCGATTGCGGTGGATTTCAGTTGTTCTTGGGTGAATCCTTGGCGGATTTGCTCGATTTCGGATTCTTTTGTTGCGAGTTGTTGTTTGAGTTCGGCGACGGTTTCTTGTGCTTGTTCCCAGAGAGTTTTGAATTCGCCGGATTCCGCGAGTTTGGCGGTTTTGGCGGATTCCTGCGCTACGCGGAGGTCTTCGATTTGTTTTTGGAGGGTTTCGCGGTTTTCGCGGTCTTTGCGACGTTCGGCGATCAACTCTTGGTTTTTCGCACGAAGCGCTTCGAGTTGGGCGGCCAGATCGGAGCTATCAGCCACAAGCTGAGGGGCAACAGGCTCCACAGGAGTCACTGGTGCTTGCTGTTCTTCGGGCACAGTTGTGTATTACTTGGACATTTCTAGATTAGCAGTTAAGACATGGAAGACTCGTCCATACTGTCGCTGGAGTCGGGTTCGTCTTCTGTTTCGGGTTCTTCTGTGATGGAGGTTGCGGGCTTACCTGCGGCTTCTGCTTCGTCTTCGACATTGATGTTGTCGGGAAGGACTTCGCCGCGACGCAGGATTTCCAGCAGCATGGCGTCGCTGATCTTGCCCATCTGGTTGAGTTGTGCCAGCACAGACACGTCTTGGCCGATCAGGCGGTAGTAGTCAAAGTCGCGGTCGATGGTGATTTCGGGCGGTTCCATGCCGACGTATTGGGCGGCAAAACCGAAGGCTTGGTTGAGGGCGCTTTCCAGTTCTTGGCTGATGATCGAGAGGACGCTGTTGCTTTGGGCTTGGTCGATGCGCTTGGCCTCGGCAGATTCGGCGACGAATTTTTGGCCGAAGAGTTTGGTGACGCCCAGTGTGGACATTTGGGATGCCAGTGATTCCAGTTCGGCCATTTGGGCGTCGAAGCTGGTGGCGTCGGCTTGGACGTAGTACGCCTTGTTGCCGGGTTGCATGGCGATGGCGTAGTTCACGCCCATCGTTGCGGAGCCGGTGGTGTCGTCCCAGCCCTCTAGGACGAGGGTGGGCATGGCGGCGATGTGGAGGGCGTGGATTAGGTCGGCTTGGCGTTGGTAATGAGTGATGTTGAGGTTGGCGATGTCCAGCAGTGGGGGCTGGGATACCAGCAGGCCACGGCGGTTGCTGTAGATCGGGACGAGGGGGATTTCGGTGAGGCTGTAGCCGCCGGTGGCGGTGAACTCGACCAGTTCTTGGCCGAGGGTGTAGAGGTCGTAGCGGCCGGGGTAGATGACGCGCATTTCCTCGACTTGTTCTTCGCCGAATTCGTTGAGGGGGCGGACGTCGTAGTCGTGGATGCGGACCTGTAGTAGGCGGTTGGTGCCGGATTCTTTGCGCCAGCCCCAGATTTGGGGGGCGTCGACGTGGACGAAGTAGGGGCGGCGGCCCATGGCGCGTTCTTCGGCCAAGTTGCGGGCTTCGCTCGCTGCCGGGTAGTCAACAAGAATGGCACTGTGGCCGTAGGTAAGACTACTTACTAGGGCGCGGCGGGCGTATTCGTTGATGTTCGAGCCAAGGCCGTCGATGTTTTGGGCGAGTTCCAGCCAGTAGGGGTCGCCTTCGATGTGGATGGGTTTGCGGAGGATGGCGCCAGCGGCGGTTTCGATGAGGCGGCTGGTGTAAGGGCTGAGGACGCTGCGGTCGACCCGGGTTTGGTAGGCGTCGTCGTCTTCGCGCGGTTCCTGCGGGAGATAGGTCTCGCTCATGTCGCGCAGGTAATTGGTGCCGTTGGTGACGGCGGCCATAACGCTCCAGTCCGGCATCATGCCGATGACTTCGAGGCTGCGGACGAACGGAGATTCGCTGACTACAGCTCCAGTTGGGGGGACGTTGGCGCTGTAGACCACGGCTAGGCTCCTACTTTGTACTTATTTTGGCATCAATCATCGTCGTCTTCCTCGTCGTCGGGGTCGGCGATGGGTACCAGTACTTCGATGCCTTGGGCGAGCATAGAGACGAAGCCGCCCAGAATTTCGGGGTTTTGGGGTGATTTGAAGACAAATGTGGCATGAGTAAGGCCGTCTTCAGCATCGATATCGATGTGAATACAGCCTCCGTTTACTGTTTGGATGGCCATTAGCGGCTGATTTCCTCCCAGTCCATTGATGCGTGTACGTTAGACGTTGACACGCTTGCTGTAACAACAAGACTTAGTTCGTAGGGGGTTGCAGTAAGGCCGTTGCGTTCCAGTTGGAATTTGAATAGGGCCTCTTTGAGGATGTCTACGGATGCCGTGCTTTGGTTGGTGGAGCTGAAGTAGCCTTGGGCCAAAATGCGGCCGCCGGCTGTAGCAGTGCCGGTTAAGTTGTAGTCCACGCTTGAATCGGTTCCAGCGCTTGTCCAGGTGCCTCCCGTAGTTGTGGCGTCGGCAATTACGCGCCAGCTGTAGTTGGCGTTGGCTGTGGCGCCAAGGATGGATAACGCAGTAAGAATGACGATTGCGTCTAGTGCGGTTGCCTTAAGGCGTAAGGAAATAACTGGGTAGTAAGTGCCGGCGACGGTAAGTGCGTAGGGAGCGGTAATAGTGGTTCCAATGGCTTGTTGGAGGCCGCGTAGTTCATAGCCGCCTTCGGAGAGGACGGTGGAGCAGACTTGTTTGAGGGTGCTGGCGCTAGCGGTGGCGGCGGTATTTGTGATTTCGTAGCGGAGGGGAAGGGAAGCGGTGGTGATATAGGTAGAGGTGATGATGTTGGCGTGGTGGAAAGAGTGGCAGTGGATGAATTTGCCGTTGATGACAAAACCCATGCGGACTGTGCCAAGGCCCAGCCACTCGATGTCCATCCACAGGATTTGGGATTTGGTGAGGTCGAGGGTGAGGTTGGAGGGGCCGGTGCCGTTTAGGGGGTCGGTGTTCCAGTCGGATTGGGCGACGCGGGTTTCGACGAGGGAACCGGTGGAGGAGCTGCGTTCGACGAAGGAGAGGGTGGTGTTGTTTAACTCGATGTACATGCCGTTGGCGGCACCGTAGTAGCCGACGCGCTGGCGGAGATTTGTTTTGGCGGGGTTAAATGTAAAGGTGGACATGACCAGCAGGGATTTTCCCGGCTGGTAAGAGAAGCATTTGGTGGTTTCGCGGATAACTGAGGAGCCGGAAGCAGCGGTTACGGAGAGGTTGACGAGGCCGGCGTTGGCGTCAAAGGTTGAGGTGCCGCCGGTTGCGGTGGAGGTGGCCCAGAGACCGTTGTCTTTGTAGCGGTGGCTGGAGTCGAAAAGAGTGAGGGGGTTAGATACACGGACACGGCCGAAGGCGTCGGTGGCTCCAGCAGAGGCTGCGGCGCTGCCTGCAGAGGCGCCGAAGGGGTAGGGAGTGGTGACGGAGCTGGTGTGACGTAGGTACATCGGCGGCCTCGGTATAAAGAAGATTGAAGTTATTTCTTGGGTTTTTTGGCGGTTTTGGCGGCTGCTTTGAAGGCAGCAGCGGTGGGGGCACCTTTTGTGCCAGGTTTGCGCATTTTTTCGCCGCTGCCGGCGGCGATGCGCTTGCGTTTTGCAGCGATATTGCTGTAAAGGCCGCGTTTAGCCATTACTTTTTGCCTTTTTTGGTGGTTTTCTTGGGTTTTGCCATGCCGGCTTCGCTCATGGCGATGGCGATTGCCTGTTTGCGGGATGTCACTACGGGGCCTTTTTTGCTGCCTGAGTGGAGTTCGCCTTTGCCGTACTCACGCATGACTTTGGCCACCTTTTTCTGGGCTTTAGTCGGCTTTTTGGCCATGGTATTTGGGCTATTACCACACACGATAAGACGTTTTGCCGAGACTCTCGGGTTTGGCCAAGTTGAAGGTCTGGAGGCATAGGTAACCCAAGGCGTCGAAGGCGTGGTCGACGCCGAGGTTTTTGTTGGGAAGGCCGGTGCCGGGGGCGTAGGTCAGGGTGCGGAGGGATTTGATCAGTTCTTTGCAGCGTGGGTGGATGAAGAGGCGGCGGGTTCCAGAAGCATCCAGTAGAGCGGTGTTGACGCAGGTGATCTTGTCGCGGATTTTCCAGGGGTTGCGGGGGCTGGAAACGGTGAAGCCGGATTTGCGGAGGATATTGTGGTCGGTGGCGCCAACGCCGGCGGTCTTGCGGGCGCCGCCGGTGGGGTCGGGGCAGGCGATGATGCGGCGCTCCACGCCGAAGCGGGATTGGACTTCTTCGCAGAAGTCCCAGGTGGTGGCGCCGCCGGTCATGATGATTTCGTCGAAGACCCAGAGCACGTCGCCTTTTTTGACGGCGCAGATGCCGCTCATGGGGTCGATGTTGAAGTCCACGCCCAGAAGAAGGGGTAGGACGGCGAGGTCTTGGACTTGTTTGTCGATGTTGTCGTCTCCGAAGGAGACGGCGACGAGGCCGGAGAGGTTTTCGAAGCTGGCTTCGAATTCTTGGCGGAAGGTGCGCGAGTCGAGTTGGGCGCGGGCGGCTTCGATTTCTGCTGCGGGGACGTTATCGCCTTGGATGGTGGTGAATTGCCAGCGCTGCCAGTCCGGGTCGTCGTTTTCGCAGTAACACCAGAGGTCGTAGAACCAGCTGGCGGTGCCGTCTGGGGTGGAGATGAAGAGTGCCCAGCCTTGTTTGTCCGCGAGGGCGGGGCGGATCACCTCGAACCAGACCTCGGCGTCCATAAAGGCGGCTTCGTCGAGCACCACGCCAGCCAGACTGCGGCCTCGGAGGGCCATGGCGTTTTCAGTGCCCTTCAGTTCGATCGTCGAGCCGTTCACTAGCTCGATCTTGAGGTCCGTTTCGTTCTTGGATTTGATCCAGGCTTTCGGGACGAGGCGTTTTAGGACTTTCCAGGCAATGTCTTTCGCCATTCGGTATGTAGGGGCTGCATAAAAGAAGGTTTCGCCCGGCCTTTCGATCGCCCCACGCAATAACTCGATACATGACAGATAACTTTTGCCGAATCGACGGCCAGCTACCAACACTCTGAAGCGTTTTCGGCTGGAGAAAACTTCGCCTTGGGCGTAGCGAAGGGTGAGTGCTCCAGCAGAATCGGGCATTTTTTGGGGTATGGGTACCTTCTAGGGTATTACAGGAATCGCAACCCTGCCCCCGGTGTAGTACAGAAGAAGAAATTGAGAATGTGTCAGTAGGTTCCCTAGGCAATGTCTTACCCCGCCCAGCGCCGAACCCTACCCCTGGTGCGTCTGTACTACAGCTCTGAGAGACCCCTAGCGGGCCTGGGAAGGCCGGTCTGCTAGGGGTCGCTACTGTGTCACATAGCAGCGGCCAGGCGACGGCGTACGGTCGTTCGGGACACGCCTAGGCGCTCCGCAATGGCCCGTTGGGTGAGGCCCTGTGCACGCAAGCTGTGCACGTCGTCGACTAGTACAGCAGCACTAGTCTCGGCGATGATCTCGGCCAGTGGTTCGGGTGTACTGGTGGCCGGGCGGGTCGGCCAGTGCTGCGCCAGGCGGTCGTTGGTGCGGTGCAGCCAAGCGCCTAAGCGGTAGCCGAGCCAGTAGGTGTGTACTACAGCAGCCAGCACTAGGGCAACGGCTGGCGCGATAGTTCGAGCGTACTGCTCAAGCCTGGCGGCGACTTGCTCGGTGGTTGGGACTTGCATGGGAGGATTTCCCTAGGTGTGCTCCGCCAATCTAGGCGAAATTGTGCCCGTTAGGGTAGTACAAAAGTACCCCAATTCGGACGTGTTTGAGCAGATGTACTAGTCGCTTGTGGCGCTATCGTCCGAGCACTAGCAAACGACATTCAGCAGCCGAGCGGCCGCCAGACTCACACTGCGCCAAGCGCTTTGAGTTGTCGGCGCCCATAGCGAGCACCGCACAAGCGGTGAGCACTGCGGCCAGGGTAAGGATGCGGGAAGACATAGGGAAGCGTGGTTTGCTTACTCTCCATTGTTTCACACTATGCCGTGAATGGCAAGCGTGAATGGCTGAATGGCTAGCCCTGCCGCTTGTCTTCCACGGTGATATTCAGGGTCGGTGCAGCGGCTGCCTGTTGCTCGGGTGCGGCTTCTCCAATCACCGCGCCCATATCTTTAAGCAGCATCGCCACAGTCTGTAACTGGCCTTTCGCCATCGCCTTACGGCAGGCAGACAGCCTCAGTGCTTGTATTTGGTTCAGCAGGTCGCCCCGTGTAGCGATTTGCTCCGTTTTCAGTAACTCTGCTGCGCGGCTGTAGTCGTCATCCGCTGTCCTGACAGACACGCCGAAGCGATCCGCTAGTTTCTGGGTGATCTGTCTACGGGTGCCACCATTAAGGATCTCGGCATAACACCAGTTCGCCCGCTCTTCTACGCGCACGCTTGAACCCTTACCACCACGCCAGCGCTTGCTTTCGTCGTTGCCTACGTTGGTGGGCTTCGTTACTTCGTGGGAAGCGGATTCATCCACGGTTACTGTCACAAACTGCTGTGCTCCAATGATAAGCTGCCTTGCTGTCACGTTTGCAGCAAAAAATCCGGCCGTAAGGCCGGGCCGTTGATCGGTAGCGGTGCCAGCTCAGCAGAACGTGAACACGTAACCCTTAGCGGTGCTGGCCTTACTGACCAGGGTGTACGACGGAGCACCGTTCAGACTGCTGAGCTGCTGCATCCATGCGACAGCGGCCGCCACGTGGTTCTGACCCGTGGTCAAAGCATGGCGCCAGCTATAAGCCTTGCTGCCCTTGCGGCTGCCTACAAACGACACCAGTACGCGGGCACCCTTGGTGTTGGTGGGTCCCGCGTAGCGGGTCTCCACTGTCCAGCAATAACCAGTAGTGGCTTCTAGCTCTTTGACGTCAAGGATTGATAGTTCGGCATCGGCGGGAAAGCTCCAGCCGTTACGGGTTGCGGGGGTGAGCATCATGGTTTGAGCCTTAGGGTTGGGTCTCGTGTGAGAGTGTAGAACCGGATCCGGCCCGGTGTCAAGCCGGAACCGGGTTAAGGTGCGAGTCCACGTCGTCGCGCCAGTGCATCCCGGCGGATCCGCCGGTGCCGGTAGCACGCCAACGGCTCCAGCAGAACTGAGCGTAGGCTTCAGCGTCAGTGAAGCGGCCGAACGTTTCGTGGCTCTCCCAATACTTGACCGAGCATCCGTCGAAACGCTCAAAACAAGACGGCGACGCACCATCAGGCCAAACACTCCAGCTGTAGGCAATCAGACGGACGCGGTAGCCATCGTCCAGATCCCGGATAATCTCCACTTCAGCGGCCAGCCCTATGTAGTCGCTCTGACTCCAGGGATGCTGATAAATCGACGTTGTGGCGCCCTCGGGGTAGCCGTACTGATTGTCGTAGTGAAGCTGTAGAAAGTCGTCCGCCTGAGCGGGGACGGGGTGGATCCAGAGATCACGGGCCATGGGTGAGCCTCGGTTGAACTTGCCCACAATACTACATCAGTGCCAGCTGGCAAGCCTTGCGCTAGGTGGTAGTGTTAAAGGGTAACCCTCACCCATAGGGCAATGTCACCACTAGGACCGCTCCAGCTGGAGATGCTGGCTTTTTGCCGTAAGTATCCCGGCCGCCACGCCATTAGCCCGGATTGGCAGACTCGCCGCGTAGCGGAATCGCTCCAGCGTCGCGGGCTGTTGCACGTCACAGACTGCGGCATGGCAACCGCTACGGGCCAGCCCGTGCTGATGGTATCTGCTGCGAACGGCGACCGGAGGGAGCCGTGAGCGGCGGAGAATGGACAACAAAAGGGCGCCAGCGCGAATCCCGAGAGGCTGAGCGCGAGCAGCTGCGCCTTGAGAAGCGCCACCTACGCGACTTGAGATGGGCGGTAGAGCGCTCCACCCTTGAGGCTTCAGATTGGGCCGATCTGCTGGCGCTGCAGGCCGCCCACGGCAAGGAAGGCCCGCTCCAGGTATGGCGCGAGCTTGTGCCCTACTGGCGGGCGTGCCAGCAGTTGAACGGCGGAGCTGACATCCCGGCAGAACTTTTTCCACAAGCTACGGGACTTTTTCCGCGCACACCCGAACCCGTGAAGGCTCCAGCCAATCGGGCTAAGGCAACGCCGGGTGCACCGCGTAAGCGGCGGAGCGATGCGGGCAAGCGCCAGGCAGCACGCAAGGAGGCAGCATGAAGCGCGTCCTACTTTTGTGGTTGATCGCAGCGACCCACGCGCCAGTGGAAGCCAGGCAGGTTACGGCGACCGTCTACCACGAGTGGTACCACGGTCGCACGACCGCTTGTGGGCAAACGTACCAGCACTGGGGAATTAGCGCGGCTCATCCTTGGTTGCCGTGCGGGACCCGCTTGAGGGTTGAGCACCGCGGCAGAGTGCTAACGGTTCCAATCACAGACCGTTGTGACTGCGGATCGGTTGATCTTTCTGCCGGTGCTGCCTACCGGTTAGGCGTCCCACTAGATGGAACGGCGACGGTCACGATCCGCTAGTGCTCCAATCAGGCTCCCACTACGGGAGCCCTTTTTTGTGCCTTGGCTTGAGAACGATTCTCATTCCCCTTCTCAGTGAGACTCACGAGACACACCGTGCGAAGCCCGCAGAGCTGAGCACCGGCCACGCTCCAGCAGACCTCCCGCAGTGGGAGGATCGGGCGCCTGTAGGTATCGGCAGGAGCACCAATACGTGCCAAGTATTGAGGCTATGACTGGCCGAAACAATACATGAATGGGTTTTTAGGCCGTGTGAATGGCGTTTTGGAGCTGATCAAAATACTGTTCCACCCTGGCCATGAATGACTTTTCGGCGTCGTCTAGTTCTGCCCTAGTCATGGTGTGAATGTTGGGGGCGCCGCAGCGGCGTGCCAGGACGATGGCTGCTCCAGTTGGTTTGAGGCCGGTTAAGTGGGTAAGGCCCAGTGAGTAGGCGCCGCATTGGTCGATGTAGCTGTGGCCGGGCGGGAGGCGTTCCAGTCCGTTGTCGTCGAGTTTGGTTTTGCGGCCGACGCTGGTCTTCCAGTCCGCTAGTACCAGTTCGTTGTTTTTGAGGCCGATCAGGGCGTCGCAGGTTCCAGCGAAGCCGGCGGGGTGATGAATGGAAAATTCGGACGCGAAAATCTCGGTGACGTTTTCGGCGATCCAGTCGGAGAGACTGCGGGCGTAGCCGGAGGCGCTCCAGCCAACTCGGGGGACGTTGGGGCGGACTCGTTTGAGTGCCCACTGGGTGATGGGCGTGGGGATGCGTGCCAATCCCTGTTCGTCCCAGCGGATGGAGTTGCGCTTGTTGGCGGTGGAACGTGCCAGTTGTTGGGCTGTCTTGAGGAGGTATTCGGCCTGTGAATGGGCCATGTTGCCTCGCGTGGCGGCGATGTTGCGCTGGCAGCTTGCCTCGACGGGTCCCAGCCGGGCTTCCCAGCGCTCCAGTCCGGTTTTGTCGCTTGTTTCCTTTAGGATGTGTGTAACACTATGGTAGATGTTGCCGTTGATGTCCCGGTAGACCCGGAAGGGGCCTGAATTGTCTTGCTCCAGCCTCCATTTACGCAGTGATGCCAGTGTGTCTTGCGTATTGGAGGCCATTTGAATAGTTTTTCCCACTCTCATAGTACCAGTAAAAGCTGTTCAGGTAAGAAAAAAGCCCCCGACAACTGGGGGCTCACGTATCAGTACGCACCTGGGCGTAATTGACCATCCCCGCAGGAATCAGTCGGACGCACAGAAGGCCACTGCAAACTGTGCGGTTCGTCTGTCGGACGTGGCGCATACCTACGGCACAACCCAAACTTGGCTATTGATTCGGGGGTTGGGCGCTCGAAGTAACTAAAACGGCACACAGAGCAATCCACTGGATCTTCATCGGGTACAAGTACCTCGTCGAGTACATCCATACGGGAATTGATCGTTGTGTGCAGCTCATGCAACTCTGCGGCAATCCTTTCTAGGAAATCTGCAGTTTCCACATCAAGCCGCCTTGAAGGGGTTGCCACCGGTCAGTAGGCGGGTGATGTCGAAGCCTTCGGATTTGGCCTCGATCCAGGCGGCGTCGATGTGCTCTTGGCTGCCCTTTTTGCGGGGAACGGGGCGGACGGTGTACTCGGTGGTAAGGCCGCTGCCCTTTTTGCCGATGGTGAAGTCCCACTCCAGCAGTTCGGCGTAGTCCTCCATCTGGGAGATCTGGTCGATTTCCTTGAGGATCGACTTTTGGGTGATCTGCAGGACTTGGACTTTGCCGGACTCGTAGTTGTAGACCGGGCAGGCGATGGCGAACTTCACGTCTGCTGTTCCAGGGCCGCCGCGTCCTTCGCGGGGCTCGAAGTCGCCCATCTCGGCAACCACGTCCTCGTAGGTGGGCTCAAAGTCGAAGCGGAAGGGCTTGTTGGCGCCGTTGGCGGCACCCCAGCACTCGTAGAACTCCAGAGGTTCGTCGGTGAGTAGGGCGAAGCGGACGGAGCCACCATCGGGGAGTTTTGAAAGGCTGAGGTAGCCGCCGCCGGTGCCGTTGGAGGTGACTGCTGCTGAGGCGGTTTTGCTGAGGAAAGCCATCTGTGTAGGTGTTTGGTGTGGTCGGCAGGATGCCAACGCCTTACACAGTAACACGGGTTGACCGGGGGCGCTACCGTACAAAAACGCCCCTACAGCGGGAGCTGCGGGGGCGTGGTGAACATTCTCGTGTGAGACTCTAACATGTCGCAAAGTAAGACGCAGGACTTGCTGGCCTTTGTGCGCCAGCTGCCTGTTGGGCTGGCGTATGCGCCGATCTACTCCAAGGATCAGGCGATCCAGTCCGGGAAAATCTCGAAAGGCAAGACGCCGCTGGAGCGCAGTCACCATCAGGTGATGGCGCCTTCGGATGTGGCGCTCCAGATCGAGCGGAAGCCGGAGGTGTTCCAGGCGGTCGGTGTGTTCACCGGCGGTCGCAGCGCTGGACTCGTGATTCTCGATGTGGATCGGAATCTCAGCCGTCTCAAAAAGAAGTGGGGCGAGTCGCTGGAGGGTGCTCCAGTCGTTACGTCGACGAAGCAGAACGCCGCTAAGTACCTGTTCCGCGTCCCTGAGGCTCTGTGGGGCTCGGTGAAGGGTTTTGGGTTGTCGGATACCGGCGCTGGATACGAGGTGCTCTGGGGCCGTCAGGGCGTCATCTACGGGGCTTATCCGGGCTCCAGTGATGGGAAGGCTCCAGCTGGTCAGTACGGGTTTGAGGGGGACTTGGAGGCGATTCCTGACGCCCCTGAGTGGTTGCTGGCGGAGATGCGGGATCACGCCGGTAAGGAGATCCAGGACGGTGGGTTCATTAAGAACCGGAAGGCGCTGGATTTTTCGGATCGGGATCCAGCTGAGGTGGCTGAGATCATCCAGTCGGCGCTGATGGTGATTCCCGGGCAGGGCAATGGCAGCCGGGATCACTGGGTGAAGGTGGGGATGGCGATCCACTCGGAGTTGCCAACTGACCTTGGTTTGACGCTTTGGTCGGCGTGGTCTGCGGAAGACCCGGAATTTTCACAGGATTGGGCGGATGGCAACCCCTGTGAGGAAGTCTGGAAGTCCTTTCGTAAAGGGCCGGTCAGCCTCGGGACGCTGTTCTGGATGGCGGACCAGCAGCTTCCGGGCCGTATGTGGCTTTCGGAGGATCTGCGGAAGGTTGTTGAAACCGTTGAGGCGGATAACGTCACCCGGGTTCGGCAGGTCGTCATCACCTATGCCGAGGTGATCCGCCGGGCGAAAGAGATCCAGCAGATTCAAAACCCGGCTGAGGCGTCGCACGCCATGAATGTGCTGGCGCTGGAGGCTGGTTATCGGGACGCTGGGGCTCTGGAGCGGCTGTTGATCGCCCAGATGCAGTTCGAGCAGCAGGATGACGAGATGGCGATGGACAACCTGCTGAATAAGGATCTGAAGTTCGAGTATCTGATCCCGGATCTGCTGCCTTGCCCGGGGACCGTGATGATTCACGGCGCTGGTGGTGATGGCAAGTCCATGTCCGCGTGGACTATCGCCAAGCATGTGGCGCGGGGGATTCCGTTCTCAGTGCGGGGTGATCTCGTTCCAGTGGAATCTGGGCCGGTGTTGATCCTGAATGGCGATCAATCCGAGGTGCAGGTCCAGCAGCAGCTTCGGGATCTGGAGTTCCAGCCGTCGGATCCGGTGACCGTGGTGATGGGGTGGGACCTGAACTGGTACTACCGCTTCGTCAAGTTGATCGAGAAGCACCAGCCGAAGCTGGTGATTATTGACTCGATCACCGGCTGCAGCAGGGGGTCGGCGTTCGACGAAAACAAGAAGGAGTTTGCGAGCCCGATCTACTGGCTGGCGAACAACAACGGCCGCATGTTCCCGGCTTGCACGATCCTGCTGATCCACCACGCCAACAAGACCGGCGGGTTTCGGGGCTCCACTGCCATTCGGGACGCTGTGGATGAGGTGTGGGGGCTGCGGAGGCCGGACAAAAAGCAGGTTGAGCAAACCGGCTACAACGCTCGCCTCATCACCGTGGAGAAGTCCAGGGCTGGGCGGGATGGCTCCAAGCTGCTGATGAAGCTGGAGAACGACCTCACTTTTTCGCTGGCGGACTACGTGGAGGTCGATACCGACAGCGTCAGCCCGGCCTCGATCGTCGACAGGGTGCTCCAGCGCCTTAGGGCTGCGTATCCGCGCTCTCTGAGCCGCTCTGACCTCGCTGCGGACGCGCTCTGCGGTGGAAGTGTCGCCGCAATCGGCAAGGCGCTCCAGAGGCTTGCTTCGAGGGGCTTGGTTGAGGTGGTTGGGCAGACCTCCACAGGTGCCAGACCTTCCAATTTGTACCAGGCTGTTCTCTCGCGTGATATGTGTGTGAGTAAGTGTCCTGAATTAGGAAAACCCAGTCAGGGACTGGGAAGTAAAAAAGGACAGCCCCTAAGCGTGTCCTCTTTTGATGAGGAGGCTGGAGCAAAAGAGGACACCCCTACTGCCTGTCCCGATTTACTTCCCAGTGATACCAAGGGTTCTGGCATAACGGGACAGGTTTTTGAACCCTCCCCAAGGGAAGAACGCACTCCTGAAGAGCTGGAGCAGTTGATGCAGGAAGCCGCACGGCTGTGGGACTGATGGGACACTTCACGCCGCCTAACTTTTTCCTAGGGCTCATGCGGGTTGCCGCGTGGGCGTTTTGGAGAGATCCCGTGAAGCCGGAACCGCCCCAACCGAAGCGCCCCAGGAAGCCCACCCTGGGGTACACCGTTGGCGACATCCCCTACGAGCTGATGGCGGTGGTCCGGGTCTCCTGGTACCGCAAGGGCATGGCCTACGAGGTCGAGGAGTACCAGATCGAGGAGTCGGACGACGCTGAAAAGCAGTTCCGCTACGTCGTTGGGACAGCTCTCAAGCAAGGCGCTGACGTCTGCGTGCTCACGCAGTACCAGCCAGAAGCCTTAGGAGTGCAACAATAGAAGCGTTCCCGCTCTGCCTCGGCATCGGGCTGTGCAATGGGGTGGCCGGTGGCGGGTCCTCACGCGGTGCCCGCCTTTTTTCCCGCAGCCGGCCGCTGCTGGATCGCCCAGACTCCTCCAAAAAGGGTCTAGGCCACAACAATAGCGAGTTCGCCCCAGCCAGCGCATGTTAAGAAAAGCAACCGCCGGGGCTTGCGTGCTGGCTGTCCGTGTGCAACACTAAGGGCAAGCCCGTCGAGGCGGGCTCTGTATTACTGATTAACAATGCACGATCCAACTACAGTCAAATTTGACCGCGACAAGCTCAGCACTTGGTACTTCTCTGTCAGCTGGGCTCGTATGCACCTGGAGCAGAAGATCCAGCAGTTCCAGGACTGGGGGTTCAGCACCAGCTACGACGAGACTCAGCTGGAGCGGCTGCTCGACCTAGAGCAGTTCCTCAAAATGACTTGGGATGAGCGCATGGATGCGCTGCAGATCGACCAACCTACACAGGAGGTCAAGTGAGCCAGGTACAAAGCATTGAGGAGATCCGTTTCGAAGGTGACCGCCTTGTCGTTGATGCCGTTGTTGACGACATGGTGGTGCGTTATCCGCAGACGCAGTTCGAGCCAGCCGAGTGGGGGCCTGCCCTGTGCAGAGGCACCCTTTACTTTTCAGATGAAGACTTGATTCCAGCCACCGATGCCGAACTCCGGGCCATGCTCACCGAGCGGGTCGATGACTGGGCTCCACTCGACACGTCTGATTGGGACGTCTGAAGCTCGTGACCTACGTAACCAAGACGACTACGACGACTGGGAAGTAGGTCTAGAGCCCATTCCGGGGGATACGCACTGGGTCCGGGTTCGCACCTTGACCCAGCTTTACCGGCACCTCATCTACGTGTTCGCCACCAGCGACACCATCAGCTCCACCCGACTTGCACAGCTGGCGATCCACGAGATTCTCAAGTTGAGACTCACGGATCTCACCCGGATACGTCAGCAAGACCCCAACTACTTCGCATGACTGACGCTGAGTACGATGCCTGGGTCGAAGAGCGTCGCCGCGACTACTTCGGCTGAACTCGATCCAACACGAATGACTGAAACTGCAATGGTGCCCTTCTACCGCTCCTATCTGCTGGGCGGGAAGATGGTTTACCTGGACAAACTCTCGGAGTTGTCCGACAGCGAGCTGAACATGCTCAACATTGAGACTATGGCCTCACTGGAGGAGGCTCGCCGCGACTACGAGGCTGTTGAAAACAAGCAGAGCGAGGAGGGCGGTTCTGTTTACCGCCGTCTCAAGGTGGCTGGGTATTTCCAGGCTGCCATCAAGCTTGAAATCCAGAACTGACCATCGCCTACTACACTGCACCCGTTCTTACACATGAGCATGTACGTTCTTTCTGAGTCCCAGTTCGATCAAATCACTAAGGCGCTTGAGGCAGCACGCTTTGCGCTTGAGACGTCCCAGCATGTGCAGCTGGATCTGACCAAGCCCAAGCAGACCATCCCACTGCTCGCTGGCGAGAAGCTTGTACGTACATCAGACGTACAAAAGGTCAAGTCTCAAAGTAAGACTCGTAAGTCCAGCCGCAAGGGGCAGCGAGGTGTGGCGGTGTTGACTGAGCCCAAGGTGCTGGAGATCAAGCGCCAGCTGGCTGCTGGTGGCAAGACCGTTGGGGCGATTGCACGTGAGTTTGGCGTGCACATGACCACCATCAACTGCATCAAGTGGGGTAAGACCTGGAAACATGTGCAGATCCAGCAGCCGACTCCTGTTGTGGTGGCTGACTGATGGGCGGGATTTTGTGTGATCACGAGATCCATAACTTGGCGCGGCGGGGCTTGGTCTCGCCGTTCCAGGTGGAGCTGGTGAATCCTGCCAGTCTTGATGTGAGACTCGGTGAGAATCTGTTGGTTGAGCAGCCGAAGGTGCCTGCGTTACTTCCGCTCAGCATTGCTGGGCATACGCAGGAAAAGCCGTTCATGCTCCAGCCGCATCAGTTCGTTCTCGCAGAAACGGTGGAGGAATTCGACTTCCCGGATTGTGTCGCGGGGCAGTTGGCGCTCAAGTCGAGTCGTGCCAGGGAGGGGATTGAGCATCTTCTTGCCGGGTATATCGACCCCGGTTACAAAGGGCGGCTAACGCTGGAACTACAGAACGCTAGGTCTTTGCATGCTGTTGCGTTGTGGCCGGGTATGCGGATTGCACAGATTGTGTTCCACAAAATGTCGATGCTGCCCGGCAGGAGTTATGCGTTGACTGGTCGCTATCACGGCGACACTGCTGTTCAGGGGTCTAAGGGATGAGCGATCCGGTTAATCAACCCAGTCATTACACGGCTGGGCGCGTCGAGGTGATCGACGTCATTGAAGACTGGGTTAAGCACGCGCCCGATGCTGTTGTTGGTGGCCTGCAATGGCAGGTCATCAAATACGTCAGTCGGGCGTGGCTTAAAGAAGATCCTTACAAGGATTTCTGCAAAGCTCGCTGGTATTTGACCCGACTGATTAACACGCTTGCTACTGAACCTTACAAGAATGACTGATCAACAACACATGGCTTTACTTGGGGCGTCAACCTCCTTGCAAACACGATGTCTGTATGCCTTACTTGGTTTACTGGCGTTATTTTTTCCTGGTTATGTTACTTGGGCGTTTCTTAAAGCCGTAAAGGATGCAATACAGCGACTTTCTTCCGAAGATCGCTGTGCGTTGGTGAATACGCTAAAGCTGGACTAATGCGGCATTGGTGGCGGATTGTTGCCAAGGCGTTAGGTGAGAAGGCGCACCAGCACAATCGGATCGCTGATCAGGTTGCACTGGTGCGCTTTTTTATCTTGGCGGCCTACATGACTACGAACATTTTCATTTGCGCGGGAGTTATCCGGCATTGGAACAACTGACTGCTACTGACTCATGGTTACTGCTAAACCTTTCAAACGCGGGGAAGAAAATTTCGCCGCGATTCTTACGCCGGAACTTGTACAGAAAATGCGCAGACTACAAGCAGAAGGATGGTCTTACCGAAAACTCGCGGATGAGTTTGATGTTGATCCAAAGCACGCTTGGCGTATTTGTAAAAGGATCGCTTGGAGCTGGGTTGACTGATGCGGTGCGCTAATTGTGATCACGAGCGGATTGATGTGGATCGCACTTGCCACGACACCGCTGAATCAATACTCCGCAAAAGAAAATGTTCTAATTGCGGGTACTCTGTTTTTACTGTTGAGGTAGAGCTGCCGCAGGGAGCTGCAATGCACTCTCGTAGGCATCTTCTTCGGCGTTTACCTGGATTTTTACGAGTTCATTTTTCGTGATGGCTATTTCAATCAACAGCAGGCCGTGCCAGCAGTGCGGCAAACAAACAACCAACTCAGTGATGTGTATGAAGTGCTATCGCTCCAGTGCTGCAGGATTACTGGAGATTCGCATGGAGAGGATTCGGCAGAGCTACAAGCCCCAGAAGGATGGGGGGCCGTGTCGGTGCTGTGTGCATTGGGACAAGCGGTGTTTGCTCGGACTTCCCGAGGGTGGGACACTCGCGGCAGCAGTGCTGTGCTCGGCGCGGGAAATGGAGGACATGCTAGAGTAGTAGGGTACACGCCCCACCAGGCATGACTATCCTCCAAGGCATCGAGTATCTCCACACGCTCGATGGCGCTTCATTTGTTGCGTTTGACGTTGAGACCACTGGACTTCAGCCGAAGTTCGGTGGTCTTCGTCTTTTGCAGTTGGCGACTTTCGGTAAAGCTCCAGTTGTGATAGATTGCTGGAGCTTCAGCGATGAGGACTGGATCACGCTGGAAGAGTTCTGCAGCGTTCCACGGAAGTGGCTGGCGCACAATGCTGTTTTTGATCTGGGTTGGCTACAGGAACATGAAATTTATCCCGAGGGCAAGGTGTACTGTTCGATGCTGGCTAGTCGGATATTGACGAACGGGCTGCCGAATTTGAAGCACGGGCTCCAGCACGTTGTGCATCGCTACCTCAAGCAGGACATTTCAAAGGAGGAGCAGAAAAGCGATTGGTCGGGTGATTTGCGCGTGGAGCAGATCGAATACGCGGCTAAGGATGTGGTCGTGTTGACTCAGCTGTGGGAGCAGATCACCGAGCGGATGGCAACTGGTGCGTTGATGCCAGCTTGGGAACTGGAGTGCAAGGCGTTGCCGGCGATGGCGCAGTTATGGCGAACGGGTCTTCCTTTTAATAAGGAATCGCTTATTAAACTCATCGAAGATTTGGATATTGAGCACCATGAAGTAGGTGAGAAGTTTATTGAAAACTTTGATGCTGCGTTGCCGGAAGGACACAAGCTGTGTCGCGGGCTTGATGGGAAGTTGTTGTACCAGACAAAGCCCGGACCGAAAGGCAAGAAAGTAGACCCAAATGTTTTTAACCTCAATAGTCCTGCGCAGTTGCTTAAAAAGTTCACCGCGTTGCTTGGTGAGCCGCCGATGGATATGAAGAATGGAAAGCCGAGTGCCAGTCGTTCTGCGCTGCAGGAATATGTGGGTGATCACAAGGTTGTGGCGGATTATCTGCGGTGGAAGAAAGTAGAGAAGCGTAGGCAGATGGCAGAAACTTTGCTTAAAAATTATTCGGAGGATGGGTTTATTCGTGCCAGCTATATGCAGCTTGGGGCTGATACGGGGCGCATGTCGTGTATTTCGCCAAACCTGCAGCAGGTGCCGAGGGATTCGCGGTTTAGAGCTGCGGTGCAAGCTCCAGCTGGCTGGAAGCTGGTTGTTGCGGACTACGGGCAGATGGAGTTGAGGCTTGCGGCGGCAGAAGCACAGGATCCCTTAATGACGGAGGTGTTCCAGCAAGGGAAGGACCTGCATACAATTACAGCGACACAGATTTACGGGGTAAAAGAAGAAGATGTCACGAAAGATATGCGCCAGATTAGTAAATCAGCCAACTTCGGATTGTTATATGGAAGCGGTGCAAAAGGGCTCAGAAACTATGCAGCAACCACTGGAGTACAAATGGATATTGATGAGGCGGCGGAGGTGCGGCAAAAGTTCCACGCTGCATATAAAGGCATCTCCGCATGGCAGCGTAAGAATGCTGCAGCTGCTGATGCGGCTAAGGAAAATCCATCTATCCGCATACGCATTTCGGGCTTGCGGAGGTTTCTACCGGGTGAGCACAACAAACTCACTACCCGTTGCAACACCCCAATCCAAGGCGCAGGTGCAGCAGTCCTCAAACTTACGCTCGGCAAATTGTGGCCGCTACTCCACGCCGACGGGGAGGACGTGGTGCGTTTGGCCGGCGTGGTGCATGACGAAATCATCCTGCTCGTCAGAGAAGAACACGCAGA